>Ga0076929_100040_pt1 | contig 262038 bp, 199 predicted proteins | sample HotLakConUCCSL28_FD_87104 | JGI IMG/M metagenome (GOLD analysis project Ga0076929, IMG submission 87104) | Hypersaline microbial mat communities from Hot Lake, Washington, USA - Hot Lake Consortium UCC-SL28 (version 3) (version 3) | ecosystem: Environmental > Aquatic > Thermal springs > Hot...
GTGATTCCAGCTAATCGTCATCGTGCTGTTGGCAAAGATAGCGGCTTGACAAGCTATATAGAAAGGTTCAACAACACCCTGAGACAGCGGGTTTCGCGATTAGTGCGAAAAACACTTTCCTTCTCTAAAAAGTTAGAGAACCACATCGGTGCGATTTGGAATTTCATCCACGAGTACAACCGTTTAATCAGAGAAAAAAGGGTCGAGAATGATCCTAACGCTATTTTCTCTATCCTTTACTAAAATGGACTACCGCATTTTGAACCGTTCCTAGCATAGCCCTGATCCATAAATCACTGCATTCATATTAAGGTAGTTCATTTTGATGAGCGCTAAACCGCAATAGCACCCTCGGCTGCACCGGTTTGTAAATATTCCAAAATGAGCGGCATTAGGTAGTCGTAAAAGGCTCCTATAACCCTGTGAAGAAATAGATGCCAGGCGTGGGACGACTCATTAAAATGAAACCCTTTTTTATGCGCTCACAAGACTTTTTTTGGGTCTGGTGAGTTGTTTTTACTGAAAAGGCCGGTGAGTGGGTGAAATAGTCTATAAAACAAAGTCTTTTCGAAGAAGGACGAGATAAGGGCGATCGCTAGGCGGAGTGCCTTGCAAAATCACCCTCAATTTCTGCATTTGCCATACTTCATCTAGCGCTGGTTAGGGCCGACTCTTAGTTGTGACCCATACGCAAGTCCGCAACAGTACATACGCAGCATATTTTAAAGTCTGACCTTGAGGTAGATAGAAATTTGCGTTTAATTCTAGATTATTGGGTAATCGACTGTCATCGTCAGCAGGTCACTATCCTAATTTATGAAGGTCCTAATTTATGAAGGTGAGATCTCCTGTGACACAGGCAGGCGATACACCAAGACGCTATATCAAGACAACGCATTAAACCCTCGGCATGTTTTTAATACGGCTTTTTAAAGGTTCAAACCTATAGGCTAAACAAATCCTCTCTAGGGGAGATGTCAAAGAGATTGTCCGTCGCTCCTATTCTGCGCTATGCCTGGGCTCACTAGCTATCATCTCAAGCTCATTGCAGCGCTCACTATGGTGGTGGATCATATCGGCGTGCTGTTTTACCCTCACCTAGATTGGCTGCGGATGATTGGGCGCGTCAGTTTTCCATTGTTTATATGGCTGTTAACACAGGGGGAAGCGCACACTAAAGATATCTGGCGTTACGGCCTACGGCTAGGGCTGTTAGGGCTTATCTCTCAGCCAATCTATCAGATCACATTTGGCACACAGCAGCTGAATATTCTGTTTCAATTGCTTCTAGGATTGGTGTGTTTGAGAGTGGTACGGCAGCGACCGGCACTGATACTGCCCGTGGGGATATCAGCAGCGCTCATTACTGAAGTACTAAACTTTAGCTATGGCAGTTATGGCGTCATTCTAATACTGCTGATTCGCTATTTTCGGCTTAATCTCCTATGGTGGGCGGCCTGGGGTGGATTCCATCTGGTTTGGGCAGGATATGCTGGAATATTTCAGCTTCCCGCGACGGTTGTACCCCTGTTGTTTATCACATTCAAGGGCCAGCGCGGCCCCAAAGCTCGCTGGTTTTACGGTTTTTATCCAGGCCATCTGGCACTGCTACTACTGCTGGCGTTGAATCTAAGTTGAGTCTAAGTTGAGTCTAATTGACAGTGAATGCAGGCAGTTAAAAATCAAGCAGCTGCTCACGAGAGTAAATTCAATGTCGAAATTCCGAAGATCGGATTAAATGGAAAGTAGGCCAAAATGCTGCTTCATGGATTTTGCCAGCACCTCAATTCGGTTTAATTATGGTAAGTATCAGACACTGTTCTCTCTTTGTAGTTGGAGCCCTAATCATGGGCTTGGCGCTGTCTGGGTGTGCCTCACCCGCTACCACACCCTCGGAGGCAACCTCCTCAAATACAGCGCCAGATACAGCATCCTCAGAGATTGCCCCTAGTGAGTCAGCTAGTGAGTCGGCTGGTGAGTCGGCTGAACTGCTCACACAGGTGGCTGCACCGCAGATAGTCACTGTAGTAGAGTCACTAGAGCATCCTTGGGGGCTAGCCTGGTTACCCGATGGTACCCTACTGGTAACCGAGAGACCGGGGCGACTGCGCATCATTAAAGATGGGGTGCTTGACCCAACGCCTGTGAGCGGCCTGCCCGACGTGTTGAACCGAGGGCAGGGCGGCCTCATGGATGTTTCTCTTCACCCTCAGTTTGCTGAGAATCGGTGGGTGTATTTTACCTATGCCGATGGTACGGGCTCAGCTAACCGCACTCAGGTCGCTCGCGCCCAGTTGGACGGTAGTCGCCTTTCTGATTGGCAGGTTATTTTTGAGGCGAACCGTACAAAAGAAGACACTCAGCACTTTGGATCTCGCCTGCTCTGGATGCCGGATAACACTTTACTGGTTTCGATTGGTGATGGGGGCAATCCGCCGGTTGCCCTAGAAGGCGAATTGATTCGTAATCAGGCTCAAAATTTGAGCAGTCATTTAGGCTCGCTGGTGCGGCTCAACGATGATGGCTCGGCCCCTGCTAACAATCCCTTTGTCAGTACACCCAATGCCGACCCAACGATTTGGAGCTATGGCCATCGCAACATTCAAGGGCTTGCCATTGATTCGGTGAGCGGTCAAGTGTGGGCGACAGAACATGGATCTCAAGGGGGTGATGAGCTTAACCGGATAGAGATGGGCGAAAACTATGGCTGGCCTCTGGTAACTCATAGCCGAGAGTATTCGGGCGGAGAGATTTCATCGGAGCGATCGCGCCCCGGTATGGTAGATCCCTTAGTCGTTTGGACCCCGGCCATTGCACCTTCTGGACTGATGGCGTACCAGGGTGATCTGTTTCCACAGTGGCAAGGTGACCTATTTGCGGGTGGACTTGTCTCGCAGTCTATTGAGCATATTCAGCTAGATGATTCAGGCGCTGTAGTCAGCCAAACTTCTATCGACATTGGGCAGCGAGTACGAGAGGTGGCCCAAGGCCCAGACGGATTTATCTATGTCCTAACAGATGAGCCTAATGGCCGTTTGGTACGGTTAGAGCCTGGTTGAGTACGCGCCTTAAGGGTTGCTCTGAGCGATCGCACCACTTTCGATGCGATCAAGCAAGATGCGATCAAGCAAGATGCGATCAGGCGATCAGGGAAGTCAATTCTTAAGTTGCTTTTTAAGTTTCTTACCTTCTTAAGTTTCTTACATAGTTAGCTATCCTGGAGAATGCTATGTACGGCCCTAACCCACAAGACAAGCATCCGATGAAGGGCTTTCCTCAAGTGTGCTATATCAAAAATACTTTGAATGGCGCTAATCATAAACTCTCTGGCTTCTCCACATATCCATTTCAGATTTTTGGCAACGGGTGGGAAAAAGTAACCCCAAAACCGGGAGAGCTTCCATACAAGGGGGATACAGTAATCGGTAACGATGTTTGGATCGGCTACGATGTACTGATTATGCCAGGAGTCAGCATTGGCAATGGAGCTATCGTCTCCTCACGATCTGTTGTTGTCTCCGACGTACCCGCATACTCCGTAGTAGGGGGTAATCCAGCAAAGCTGATAAAGCAGCGATTTGAAGCAAAAGTAATTGATCAACTAGAAGCTATTTCCTGGTGGGATTGGCCTATCGAGAAGGTAACAGCCAATCTGAGTCATATAGTGTCCGCCGATATCAAAGCCTTACAAGCCGCTGGAGCAGGGGCTAACAGCGAGGAAGATCACCGATAAGAAAGGCCCTCAGAGAGAAAGACAATTTTGCTATCTCTAACGCCTTGATCCATGGTTGGAATCAGATCCTTGAGTGAGGTTGCAGCAATAGGGCCAGTCGCCAATATTCCCTTTTGGTAAAGCTTTGATATCTGCCTGGCTCGCAAGAGAGGTGTAAACACGCCATTGAAACCGTGCAACTCGTGCGTTAGCCAATAGCCTTCTATGCGTTGTTTACGAAAAACAAGACCATCCGAATCCAAAGCCACACGACGTACGCTTCTAGCACCATCGCCTCCTCCTTGACTCAATTGACCGTACACAATTGCCAAAGTCCGATCCGGCATCGCATTCATCAGCAAAGCGGTTTCGTCCCCCGCTACGGCGTCTAGCAACACACGGGCGTCCAACTGCTGGCTCAAATTTTGAAAACGCTCAATGAAGTCACCCTCGGAAGTGACCAGTATATGCTTGGCACCCATTTCACGTAAGGCGTTGGCAGATTCGGCATGTCGTACAAGTCCGATAAACTCGATGCCTGACCACCGGGCGATCGCAAACAAATATCGACCCAGCGCTGAGCCAGCTGCGTTGACAACAATGGCCTTCGTGCCATGCTTGCGTGCCTTAGCAATTAATCCAATGGCCGTCATCGGATTGACGATCAGCGTTGCAGCAGTTTCAACCGGCAACGACCGACTAACTGGAATACAAGAGAAAATAGATACCACCGCATAGCGAGTCCAAGCGCCGTTGCCATCTTGGGCCCCAAAGCTAACCCGCTGCCCCTTCAGCCACCAACCGTAGGGGCCTGCATTGGCGGCCAGCACCGTTCCACAACCTTCAAACCCTGGAATATCTCCCGCCTGCGGCTTCATCCCGTACTGCCCACGAATAAACATCATGTCAGACGGGTTCACAGGCGCGCCCTCGACTTCTATGAGTGCAGAGCCTGGCGTTAGTCGCGGCAACGGTCGTTCTTTTAACTCTAGTAATTCGCCGAATGGCTTGTCAAAACAGGGCGTACCCTTATGAACCCAAGCGTGGGTAGTTTTTGGTAAATACATATGGAATACAGAGCCACGCGTCATAAATGCGTTTCAAGAAGTTACCGAGGATGTCGTCACATCCCACTGACGGCCTTATGAAGTACCCTTTTACCTTACCTCATGGCATAGAAAAGGGCTGCTGCAAATGTCCGCTTGGCTAATATTCAATCTTGGCCCTCGTTGGCTCAAGGGAGCTGCCTACTGACTTTTCATATCTTCTAAAAGCCCTAGCTCATAAAGGTTCTCTCCTTTGAATAATCAACATAAAGAATTGAGCCTGAGTAGTGACCACTAATCTTTTGTCAGTCGTCAGGTAGGGTAGGTAGTTGGATGCAAAATTCAGTCCCCTGTCCTGGTTGAGAGGTAACGCTTAAGTCACCTCGATGGGCTTCAACAACAATTTGTTTGGCAATCGATAGCCCTAGCCCAGTACCTTTTCCAACACCCTTTGTGGTAAACAAATGGTCAAATATTCTCTCTTTTACCGCTTCTGGCATTCCCTTGCCATTATCTTTGATTCGGATCTCAACGGCTTTTTTCTCAGCTAGCAAAGCAGTTTTAATCGTAATGAGTTGTGGTCTGTCTTGTAGTTTGGCAAAAGTTGATTGCTGAGCCGCTTCGTCAAATACATCAATCGCATTAGCCAACAGATTCATAAAGACTTGATTCAGTCGTCCTGGAAAACAGTCAATAACGGGCAGGTCACCATACTCTTTGACAACCTCTATCGCGGGCCGATTTTCATTGGCATTAAGACGATATTTTAAGATTAATAGCGTGCTATCGAGACCCTCAAGAAGATTAGCACTGACCTTATGTTCTGTATCAGCGCGAGAAAAGGTGCGTAGGCTAGTGCTAATAGATTGGATTCGACTGGTGGCCCCTGTCATAGAGCCCAAGAGCTTCGGCAAGTCTTCACAGATAAAGGCAAGGTCGATATCTTCAACATTCTCTTGAATAGGCTCTACTGGATTAGGATAGTACTGCTGGTAGAGTGCAAGGTGACCCTGTAAATCGTGAACATAGTCTTTCGCATTTTTGATGCTTCCTTTTAGAAATCCGATAGGGTTGTTGATTTCATGGGCTACACCTGCCACTAAGTTGCCTAGCGCCGACATTTTTTCGCTTTGTACCATTTGCATTTGGGCTTGCTGTAGCTCAATCATTGTTTGTTCTAAGCTGTGGTTTTTCTCTTTGATTGAGAGTTCCATTTGCTTGCGTTCAGTCAAGTCTCGAATCACAGAGAGTCCACAATAGTTGCCGTTGTACCAAAAAGGAACCGAGCTGATTTCAATATTAAAAGGAGTTCCATCTTGTTTTTTACAGGTGGCTTCACAGGTAAATTCTTGTCCGGCTTTTATTGTTTTTAAGAAGGTGAAAAACTTGTCGTGACGATCTGGCGGAATAAAATCTAGTGGATTTAGCTGTAGAATATCGCTGTAGGCGTGGCCATGCATTTGGCAATAAGCAGGATTGGCATCTATTATCATGCCAGTTTCTAAATCGGTAATTAACAGCCCATCCGCAGCAGCTTCAAAAATTCCACGGGACTGCGCTTCTTTATACTGAAGATCTTTTAATGCTTCGCTTATTTGTCGGTAAAGTCGGGCATTTTCAAGAGAAATGGCGGCTTGAGCGCAGAGTAGGTTCAGCAGCTCGACGCGATCGCTCGTAAATGCGCCAACGGTGATATGATTCTCTAAATATAATATGGCAACGAGTTTACCCTGCTGAAGAATTGGGGTACAAAGCAGACTTTTGGCTTGCTGTTGCATGAGATAAGTATCGTTTGCCAGCGCAGGATGGATAGAAGCATCCACAATCACCACCGGCTCACGACTACGTTTGACGGTATTAATCAGGGATTGAGGAACCTCTAAACTATCTGCCAAAGCAATGGGTTGCACCTGTGTGGGCTGATCAACAGTGGCAATGGCTTCTATGAACCATTGATTTTTACGAGGTATTAGCAAAACGCCTTTGTCTGCTCCGGCATTTTCTAACACTGTATGCAGTAAGTTTGCCAAAAGCTTATCGAGATGGATTTCGCTAGAGAGAGCCTGCGACGCTTTCAGCACACTTGCTAGGTCAAGAGTCGCCGAAATACTGGTGCTTCCGCAGGTACCACTCGTCTGAGCCTGGGATGTCTGGAATGTAGTTGGAGGCTCTGGAGCAAAGAGCGTTTCAGTCACGCACAACGTCGCAAACTGCTGCTGAAAAATAGGGGCGAGCAGTTGGGGATAGCGCAGCCCTAAGTGTTGAACTTTTGCTTTTGCACCCCAGTGAGCATAGCCATAGTAAGCATTGGTTAAATACTCTTGGGCAATTTTCTCTTTACCCCAATCTAAATAGAACTTAGCAGCGAGTTCGTTGGCGAGGGCTTCTTCTTGGATAAAGCCATGTTGATTGGCTCCGGCGATCGCCAAGTCATAATATTCGATTGCGTCTGCTTTTTGATTGAGTACTCGGTGTTGCTCAGCGGCAACCAACTGCCAACGATGTTGATGATTAAAGGGTGCATGCATCGCCCAGCCCTGTAGCTTTGCCTGATGGGCGCCGATACGCTCTAAAATCAATATCTGTTCTTCGGGCAGGGCTGCTGAGTAGCCCCTGATTTGGATCAGCGCATCATAGAAAACCAAAATAGCCATTTGGACAAATCCGGTGGCCCCATCAGCATATTCTTCGAGATGGCTAGCGTACTGCATTGCTAGTTCATTTTTCTCAAATAGATAACAAAGAAGTGCTTGATTAAGGTAAGTGTGGCACAGCCCTACGCGGTCATTGGCAAATTGAAGTCGGGGAAGTGATTGTTCCGCGTCAAAAATATCACCTTGCAAGCGATAGGGAACTTCTGTTTGCCCCAATAGATTCAAAACGGTTTGCAAATAAATTTCATGGGATATCAAGGTCGATTCTTGTTTCACTTGGTCAATGATTTGCCGATAAATCAGCATGTCTTCTGCCAATTCCTGGAGTTCTTTTCCTGTCCAATATTGGTAGTGGCTAGCGGTTAGTAGGTTGAGCGCCACACATTCCCAATCGCCGCTCTCTAGTCCACTGCGGTAGCCTTCTAAAAGAAAGGGAATGGAGTGCTGAAGGGGTTCTTGCCAATGGCGGATAAAAGCATTGACAATAAAATAGGCTCTGCTGGTAGATGGGGTGATTTGGAGCTTTTCTAAAAGTGCCAAGGAGAGTTGCCCAAATTCATAGCCTGTGGTGATATCCCCAATGATGCCGCATAGAATCAGTCCATAGTCTGCATAGGAAAAGATTGAAGTGGGACAATTACCATGTTCAATCGAGAGTTCTATTTGCTTGAAACTCAGTAAGGGCAATAGTAAAGGAGCCGCAATATGCGCAGAGGGGACAATCTTAGACATGATTTGCATGGCGGCAATGAGTTGCGGATCTTGCATTGCCGGGAGATCCAGCAAGCTCAAAGGAACACGGCCTTGCCAAGATTGCTGCGATCGCGCATAGGCAGCGCTAACATCGTCGGGCGTAGGCTGAGCAGGGAATTCAATTCCTAACAATTTCAGTACTTTCAATCCCGTTTCTACAACTTCAAGAAATCGTCCTTGAGATCGCCGAGCCATAATACGGGTTTCGTAAACTTTAATGCAATCTAGGACAGAAATGGCCTGTTGTAAAACTAACTCGATCCAGATTTCTAGGTCCTCAAAGCGGGTAGTTAAATAAGCGGCATCTAGGCGATGATGATGTATTTCTAGTGTGAAGGCATAGTGTTTTTCCCAGGCATCATCCGGCAACAACTCAATGGCTTGATTCAAATACTCTAGAGCAGCCCCATAAGCATTAGAGCTCACGGCTTTGCGACCTGCGGTTAAATTCAATCGTGCCAGATCAAGCTTTTCATCAGGATCAACAATTAGGTCAATACCGGAATTCAAATGGCCAATAATTTCAAAAAATCGCTCTTCTTGGGTGGCAGATGAAAAGTGGCTCAACAATAAGCGCCCGATGCGATAGTGAATGGTGGCTCTGTGAGCTTCAGGAATCAAAGAGTAGGCGGCTTGCTGAACACGATCATGTAAAAAGCGATAAGTCGGATTTACAGAGCGCTGAGTCTCTGGCTGTTCCTTACCTTGAAAGAACTTATAGATCTGGCTGGTGGGTAAAATTAAACCTTCTCGTAATATTTCCCACAAAACCCTTGCAGCGTCAGTTGGAGATTGTTCTGAGATGATCGCTAACGTTTCTAAATCAAACTGATTGCCAATACAAGCGGCTAATTGAATGGTTAATTGTGTTTCGGGCGACAATTTCTGCAATTGCAACGCCATAAATTCTACGACATCGTCGGTCAGGGCCAATGATTTTATTTGGACAATGTCGCATTCCCAATAGCGATGATCGCGATTAAAGCTGATTTGCCCCTCTTCATGTAACGCTTTCAGAAACTGGGTCGTAAAAAAGGGGTTACCTTTTGTCTTTCGGTCAATCAATTCAGTCAGGGGTTGAGCGAGTTCTCTTGAACAATTCAGCGTATCGGCAATCAGATGATTGGTATCTGCCAAATCCAGAGATGCCAGCGTGATCGTATTCACGATCGCTTGGGCTTTCTTGAGTTCTTCTACCATCAAAATACAGGGATGGGTGGGCGATACCTCATTGTCTCGGTAGGCGCCTAGCATCAGCAGATAGCCGTTGTCATTCATCAAAAGCTTAAGCAACTCAAGTGAAGCCAAATCTGCCCACTGCAAGTCATCCAAAAACAGCACTAGCGGATGTTCTGCTGTAGTAAAAACTTCAATGAATTTTTGAAATAATAGATTAAACCGATTCTGGGCCGCACTGCCTGAGAGTTCTGGAGCGGAGGGCTGTTTGCCAATAATCTGTTCCAATTCAGGAATCACATCCATTAGCACTTGACCACTCTCGCCTAAGACAGTCAGAATTTTGGCTTGCCACTGCGCTAGCTGCTCGTCTGGTTCGGAGAGAATCTGACCCATCAAGTCGCGCAAGGCTTGTACAAAGGCAGATAGAGGAATGTTGCGATTGAATTGGTCAAATTTGCCTTTAATGAAGTAGCCGCGCTGCTGCACAATGGGTTTGTGCACTTCATTCACGACCGCCGTTTTGCCAATCCCAGAGAATCCAGTGATTAGCATTAGCTCGGAGGCCCCATTGGCCACGCGATCAAAGGCGGCTAGTAGGGCTTTGACTTCTGCTTGGCGACCATAGAGTTTTTCGGGAATGAGAAAGCGATCGCTTAAATCGCGCTGTCCCAATTCAAATTCAACAATTTCACCCGTTGTTTTCCATTGCCTCAAACACTGCTCTAAATCATGCTTGAGCCCTAGTGCGCTTTGATAGCGATCTTCGGCATTTTTGGCCATCAGTTTGGTGACAATCGCCGCAACTATGACCGGCACAGCTGGCTTCACCTGATTTACAGGGACAGGCACTTTAGCAATGTGACAGTGCATTAGCTCTAACGGATCATCCGAGGTAAACGGCAGTGTGCCGGTGAGCAGTTCATATAGCGTCACGCCTAAAGCATAAAAATCTGCCCGGTAATCAATGCCGCGATTCATCCGCCCGGTTTGTTCAGGCGATAAATAGGCTAGCGTTCCTTCTAAGGTATTAGGACTTTGGATTTCTTGAGTTTCTTTATCCAGTAAAGAGGCGATGCTAAAGTCGATTAATTGAACCTGTTTCGAGTCGGGATGAATGAGAATATTGGCAGGTTTGAGGTCTTTATGCACTACCCGGTGCTGGCACAAATGATGCAAAATATCGGTGAGCTGAAGGGCGATGGCAAGCACCTCCACCAGCGCTAACGGCTTCTGTTTTAGGTATTTTCCCAAAGCAACTCCACCGCTATCTTCCATAACTAGGGCGTAGCCACTACCGAATGATTCAAGACTCAAGGGCTGAACGATGCCAGGAATAGGGAGTTTTTTTGCGATCGCATACTGATTGCGAAACTGCACCAATTCGCCAAAGCTAGGATATTCGCGACGCAACACCTTAATCACCACCGGACGCTGCTGAGCTATTTGCACTGCTCGATACACCGCTGTTCGAGAACCCAGATAGAGTTGCTCAACAATGGCATAGCCCAAAATGTCAGGCAATGAATTAGAGGAGGTATTTTCCGAATATGTCATGGGTTGGCGTTAGGTGATGTGAGCCTAATCTAGAATCATCGGCTTAGAATTCCCCTAACCTCACGAATTCCCCTAACACCGTGAATTCCCCCAAAGCCGTGAATTCCTCTAGCTCCAACGTTTTCTATGCCTAAGTAAAAAAAAGGCAGCCTAACCCAGGGCCGATAGCCGTGCGCTGTTAGATAGTAAAGGCGGCTTTCAGGCTTAAATATTTAAAACATCAAAGTATCAAAGGTGCCGTCGTGAAAGCCAAACTCTCTTATCAGCAGCGACGTGAGGCGAAGCGGGCACAGCGCTAGAGAACTACCCTCAAGTCCATACACTGAACACCAGAACCAGAGATAAACAGGGTACAAGCACCCTGCTAGCCAAGATGGGGCTGTAATTTTGCGCGTAAGGTATTAAGCTCAAGCATAGGCGTTTCGTGAGTTGTAGTTAACTTATGAAATCTCCTCCCTGTCTGCTCCGCAAGCTTTTGTCCCATCCTGAGAGACTCAACATGAATTTGTCTTTATTGGAAACCCCATTTGAGCCGACTGCCCTTGCAGCCGCAGAAACCTCCAGCTTAAAGTCTACCTTGCTGAAACAGGTGGAAGCGCGAGATGCAGAACCGATGGCTAAAAAAGTTCGGTTTGCTAAAGAGACTTTAATGCCTCTGTTCAACGAATTAGAGAAACGTAATCCTACGCCTGAGCTGAGTCAACAGATTCCGCTACTGAAAGGCATTTGGTTTCCAGTTTGGTCTACGAACCCTTTTCAAGACATTTTGCCAGGGCGAGTGCAGCACGAGTCGTACCAAATCTTTAATGACAACGGTTACTATGCCAATTTAGCGCGATACAAGCCTGGGCAAAAGACTCAGCTCCTCAGCTGGCTTTCTCGCTGGTTATTCAGTTATGACTTAATGATTATGCAGAGCTACTCTGTTCAAACTCAAGATACAGGTGAACACGATCATCCACAGACACCTAGCCAACCTAGCCAACCCAATCAACCTAGCCAGTCTAGCCAACCTAATCGAGCGTATTGGGACATTCAAAATGTCTCTATTCAACAAGCACTGCGTTTTGGCTCTATCTCTTTCAGCGCTGAAACTGCTCAGACCTGGTTCAATCGAGCTGTCGCCAAATACCAAAAGACACCTGAGCTTCAGCAGCAAGCTTCTATGCCAACCCGACGAACGAATCGCGTTGCAACTAAGCAGTATCAGCAAATCTCTAAAGCAAGACCCCAATTAGACAATCTATATATTGACTCGGAATTTCGTCTCGTTAAAACCCAGCGCGAGAAATCTCAGCGGCCTTCTTATACCGTAGCCGTGCGATTAAGCTAAACGTGAGGATCATAGCAGATCCACGATCGCCGCAATCAACGCTTGGGGTTCAACTGGTTTCGCCAAATGACGTTGAAACCCCGCCCCGAGAATTCTTTGCTGGTCAGCGTCACTCGCATAGGCGGTAAGGGCAATTGCTTTAGGCATTAGGCGGGAATCTTCATCAGCAGATATCGCTGCGGCCCAATCCCTTACCCTTTGCAATAAAGTACAGCCATCCATTTCTGGCATCCCAATATCAGCGACCAACACATCTGGCTTGAACTGCCCAATCTGCTGCAAAGCCTCCGCTGCCGATGAGCTGATCGCCACCGTTGCCCCTGTTTGTTGCAAGATGAATTGCACTAACGCCAAACTATCAACTTCGTCATCTACGACTAGCACTTGGATATTAGCCAACGGTGTCGCTGCTGCTAGCGTCATAGACATGTTTGAAAGGGTGGGCTCACTGTCACTACTGGTAGTTGTTGTTGTCGCATGGATCGGCAAAACTACTGTGAAGGTAGCGCCCTGGTTCGCTCCGGGACTTTCGGCGCGGATGGTGCCTCTATGGCGTTCAACAATTTGGCGCGCGATCGCAAGCCCTAGTCCTAAGCCGCCAAATCTGCGGGTAATCGAGCTATCCGCTTGACGAAAATAGTCGAACATAAAGGGCAAAAACTCAGGAGCAATGCCCTGTCCCGTATCTTGCACCTGAATGCGAGCCGTATTATCAATGTAGTCTAGCCGAATCGTGATTGTCCCGCCCTCAGGCGTAAACTTCACCGCATTCGAGAGCAAGTTCCAGACCACCTGCTGCAAACGGTTAAAGTCACCGACAAAGATTTCGCCAGCGGTAGCGAGTTCAGTACACAGCGCAATGGACTTGGCCTCGGCTGCTAGGCGCACCGTTTCGAGGGCGGCTATAATAATCGCGGCCAAATCACACGCACGCACATCCAGGCTGAGCTTGCCCCGCAGTATCCGAGAAATATCCAACAAGTCCTCGATCAACTGAATTTGCAATTTGGTATTGCGCTCGATAGTTTCCAATGCATACGCGGTTTTTTGGGCATTCAGGGTGCCTCGGCGCAGGAGGGTGACCCAGCTCAAAATGGGGTTGAGCGGGGTTCGTAGCTCGTGAGACAACACTGCCAAAAAATCATCTTTGACGCGGTTGGCCGCTTCCGCTTCGGCGCGCGCTGCCTTTTCAGAGGCAAGGCTACGGGTGATTTCAGCTTGAGTTCGGTGTTGTTCTGTCACGTCGTGAGCGGTGAGGATAGCCAGAACAAGCTCCCCTGTTCTATTCCGAACGGGCGTACCGCTGTAGCTGCCAATCCAGCGCTTATCGATATCTACTCGCTGCACATGAAGTTCCCAATGGGAAAAGCTCTCTCCCTTCAAGACTTTTGCCATCGGCCAATCTTCAGGGGGTATCAGATTACCCTGCAAGTCGTGGGCTTTTATCTCGTTATGAAACTGTTGTAAATGTTGCTGTACTTCCTCTTGGTCTTTGTAACCATGCAGGTCGAGGGCAGCTGGATTGAATTGGAGGATATGACCCTGGGCATCGGCGATAATGAGTCCTTCGGTCATACTGTTGATGACCGCCTCTAGCTGGCCCAAGCTCGTTTCCAGTTGCTGCAAAAGATGTTCCCGTTCGGCTTCAATGCGCTTGCGATCGCTAATATCAATTGACATAACCGCTAGTAACAGGCGTCCTGCGGCATCTCTAAAGGGAAACTTAAAGGACAGAAAATGGAGTTCGCCATCCTCCAGGGGAAGTGTCTCGGTGAACTGAGTCATCTGCCCCGACTCAAGCACAGCGAGATTGTTGGCTTGCAACACCTCAGCGGTTTCTGGCGGGAACAGGTCAAAATCTGTTTTGTTCTGCCACTCCGCAAAAGAACGGCACATGGTCTCTTCGAGCCGTCGGTTGACATACAAATAACGACCTGCCTTGTCCTGAATGTAGGCATTAATCGGGCTATAGTTCATGAAGCTTTGGAGGAAAGCCTGACTGGCTTGCAGTTCTTCTTCAGTCTGTTTGCGCTCCAAAAATTGACCGATTTGATTGCCGATCGCGCCCATGAGTCGCAGCAGATCGTCGTCCGGCTCTTGATAGTGATCGCTGAAGCATTCAATCACGCCCAAAGTCTTATGGCCAATGACCACAGGAAAGCCAAAGACGCTGTTCAGCCCTGCATCAAGAGCAATTTGTTTCCTAGGGAAATTAGTGGCCGCAGCCAGGTTATCAATCCAGGCGGGATGACCACTTTGCCAAATACGCCCTGGTAGACCTTCCCCCGGCTCAAAGGTGATATTTTGCTTCATCCCAATTAGGTCAGAAGCCTTGAGAGAGGGTGTGTGCCATCCTTCGAGATACCGGAGGGTTGGGGTTTGCGGGTCAACTTGCCAAAAGAAAATGATTGGCCACTCCAAGCTTTTGCCTAAAGAATGCAGCACGAGGGGAATGGCATCTTTAACAGTCGTCGCCTCAGCCAAAGCTAGGGCGACGGCATACTGAACCGCCAACCGTTGCTCAAACCGTTTACGTGCGCTGACATCCAGCACAAAACAAATCACCTGGTTGGGATGATTCTCGACCAGTGCCGAAGCGACGACCACAGGGGCGGGCTGCCCCTGCTTACCCAGCAAAATAGTTTCGTAAGGGCCGTTCTTACCTTGAGTTCTCAGGGCTTCAGCCGCCGTCTGATCTTGCACTTGCCGCTCGACAGAAACAATTTCGCTCCACCGAAGGCGTCCTGCGGCTAAATCTTCGCGGCTGTAACCCAAGCTTTTGAGGAAAGCCTCATTGGCATCGGTTATTCTCCCCCCAAGGGTATAGGAGACAACTCCTACCGTCTCAGAATCGGCCAAGCGACGAAATTTGCCCTCACTGGTTTGCAGCTGGCGTAGACTCTCTTTGGTTTGGCGTTGGGCTAACCGCAGTGACCCCACCAACCAACTAATTAAGGCCCCTTGTAGAACAAATAGCAACATCCGGATGCCCCCGGCAAAGGTCAGATCCAGGCTTAACAAGGGATCGATAAACCAGTAATTAGCGGCCAGGGCCGATAAAACGGTGGCCACCATTCCCGGAGCACGACCACCGTACCAAGCGCTTACGGTGACAGCCCCAAAGAACAACAGAAAAGAAGCTTCTGTTAATTCTGCATAGGGATTGAGCCACAACATCAGCAGTATTGCTACGACGACCAGAGCGATCGCTAACCCATAGTTCCAAATTTGTTGCTTTGACTGAAACATCAAACCCATTTATTAAGTAATTTGGGAGCTCGCAAGACTATGCCGAGGAATTTCCAATCACGTTTGCCATACCAGATTGCACCATTTACAGCGATCTACAACGATCTACAGCAATTAAAGGACTAGCGATTAAAGGGCTACAGCGATTAAGAACCTCTGAGAACAACAGGTGATACAAAGTTTCCCTCATGAGATGGATAAGCAAATCTGCCTGTAGAGTGATCTTTGGTATAATATGATCGCCTCACTTGATCGCCTCACTTCAAAGATAAGTTCAACAGTGATGGCCTATGGGCTATAGGTCCGCTATCAAACATTGACGGAGTGTCTTTTGACATTTCTAAAACTCCAGACCAATACTTATGGCTGCCCTACAGTTTGGATAAAGGAATGGCACTCAACGAGCCTAAATCAACAGAGCCTCAGTTGCCAGTCGATGAAGCGCCTCATAATATTTTTTATCGAACAGTATGGCGCTGGCATTTCTATGCGGGTCTGTTTGTTATTCCCTTTATGCTCATTTTGGCCACAACGGGTATTATCTACTTGTTTAAGCCACAGTTAGATACTGTGACGTATCACGACCTACTCTTTGTTCAACAGGCCAGTGAAACCTCAACAGATTCTACCAGTTTAGGCGCTACGCCACTGCCCTATGCGCAACAAGTGCAAGCTGCTCAATCGGCCTATCCAATGGCTACGGTGACCAAGTTTGTGCCTAGTTTGGAGGTCACTCGCAGTGCTGAGGTGATTGTAGAAACGGCTGATGCACGCAATCTTGCAGTGTTTATAGATCCCTATACTGGGCAGGTGTTGGGCACACGTGATGAAGAGCGGAATTTGCAGGCGATCGCCCGTAAAATTCATTGAAACAGACTTCATTTCTGTCTTTTGAATCAGATTCTAAGTTCTGTAGGTGTGATAGACTCTCGCCAGTCGTGAACACGCAAGAAAAAGGCGGGTGAAAGCGTTTGACCGAAGTTTCTATTATTATTCCAACGCTAAACGAGGCACAATGTTTGGCCCAGACGCTGCGTTGCTTAAGCATACTTGAGCCGCCTGCCAAAGAAATTATTGTGGTAGACGGCGGGAGCTGCGATCGCACCCTTCCCCTCCTTCAAGAAACCACCTCCACTTTTACGCAACTCTGCGACACCACCGTCATCCACAGTCCCGAGGCCAGACGATCCAGTCAAATGAATTTAGGCGTACAGCAAGCCAGCGGCAAGCTACTCTGCTTTTTACATGCCGACACGCTAGTCCCGCCTGACCTAGTTACCGTCATTACCACCACCCTAGCCGATAAAAAAACCGCCTGCGGCGGATTCCTCTCACTGATGACCGGCGAAACCACCCGTTGGGGCACCTCGCTGCACAACAGCCTAAAAACCTACTACGCTCCGCTGCTATTTCGCCCCCGACAGTTCTTTCAAAAAGGGTTGCGACTTCTCTTTGGCGATCAGGTCATGTTCTGCCGCAGGCAAGACTTTTTAGACTGCGGCGGCTTTGACAATACGCTCTCTCTAATGGAAGAAGCCGATTTATGCATCAAGCTATCGCAAAAAGGAAGAATTCGTCAGATTAATCGCATTGTTCAATCCTCCGACCGGCGAGTGGCCAAATGGGGAGCCCTCAAGGCCAACTTCATTTACCTATCTATCGGCTTTCTGTGGGGACTAGGCACATCAGATGCCCAACTCAAGCGATTCTATGAAAACGTTCGCTGATGCAGCCGACAGTCAGCCGACAGTCAGCCGTCGATTTCATAAGCCAAAATCAGTCAAAGCTAAAATCTTTAATATCAGCAATTGCAACTATATTATTGATTTATTGATTTATTGATTTATTGATTGATGAATTTGCTTCGATCTGTCGCTCATCTCCCGCAAACATTAGCCTGGAAAGGCGTCAACTATTGGGTACGGCGCAGTTTTCCATCTGTTCAAACGATTTCTACCCAGCAGCTCGCGCATCGGCTCAGCCAAAATACGGCAGCACCTGTACTGATTGATACTCGCTCACAGGAGGAATATGCACTCAGCCATTTGCCCGATGCGCATCATGCCAAAACTCTGGATGACGCCGAAGCAATTCTTGAAAAGGCCAACCCCTTTGGAGAAAAAGCCGTCGTGCTCTACTGTTCTGTCGGCTATCGTTCAGGACGGCTAGGCACGGCACTCCAGCAAGCGGGCCATACTGTGCTGAATTTGGAAGGATCTATTTTTCAATGGGCCAATGAGGGACGGCAGCTACAGCCGAGTAATGCGGTACATCCTTACAATCGCCTTTGGGGTTGTCTGCTTAGTCCAGCCAACCGCTCGTAATTTTGCAGCACATACTATTTTTTTGCAGCGCATACCACATGGGCAAATCTTCTGGACGATCAATATCTGAGAGTGGTTGAAGCAGATCCACAGATAGTCCGGCGCTGGCTGCGGCTTTCAGCGTCAGCGACAACACATTATCTGTACTCCAAGGAATATTTTCAAACAGAGTGCCAAATCGACTGAGAGCCATTTTCCTCAGCCCCATCAGGTAGTAGCCACCATCTAAAGCAGGGCCTAGCACGACATCATAATGGGCTAACAAGTTTACAGCCTGGGTCACTAGCGGCTCACTCACGGCAGGGCAATCACTACCCATTACGACAATCCGCTCAAATTCGTTTTCAAATCCTTGTTGCAAGGCGAACCTCAGTCGCATTCCCAGATCGCCCTCACACTGAGCAATCAGCGGCGGAATTGGAGGTGGCTCTAGTTGAGCAACAGAACATGACCTAGAGGTAACACTAGAGGTAACACTTGATTCTAGCCATGTTTGCATTTGCTCGACTGTACCGCCCGAAAAGTGAATTTGCAACCTCGTTTGCGACCTCGTCTGTTCGGGCGTGGATGCCTCGCCAGAAAAGCGCTGTGGCCAAAACATCATTAACTTTTTAAGTAAATGCACCGTCATTTGGCGCTGCAAGTCGGCAGCGCCATCAGCCCCTAAAGCCGGAATTAATCGGGTCTTAGTTTGTCCTGGCTGAGGAAATCGGGTGAAGACCAGCAACCCGTTCCGATCGCACTTGAACATATGCTTTAACTGAGTTATATATTTGGGCTTATCTTTTCCTACCCTCTTAGTTACCCTTGGTCGCCTCTCAAAAGTGAGTGTAAAAAGACTAATATCCGCCTCCTGACAAGGACATCATTGGGCTGATTTTTTACCGAAACTATGGTGTTTCTGCTTGAGTTTTGTGAAGAGAATCCAAAATAGTACTTGTGACCTATCAAGGTGTGTGTTACAACTACAGCGGTGTTTTAGTCCTTAATGAACTTTACAACTCAATCTTCATACCCCAGATTTTCCCTATGAACAAAACCGAACTCATTGACGCGATCGCAGAAAAAGCAGATGTTTCTAAAAAAGACACCGATGCAGTGCTCACCGCGACCATCAATGCCATTATGGAAGCCGTTGCAAGCGGAGATAAAATCTCCCTCATTGGATTCGGCAGCTTTGAGCCCAGAGAACGTAAGGCTCGCGATGGCCGTAACCCTCAAACCGGAGAAACCATCAAAATTCCCGCCACAACAGTCCCTGCATTCTCCGCAGGTAAAGGGTTTAAGCAAATGGTCTCAGGCGCTAAAGATTAGGTATTGGTCTAACTGCTCGGTCTAACTGCCCGGTCTGACTGCCCGGTCTAACTGGTTGGTCTAATTACTCGGTCTGAGCACTGTTCATTCTTCTATTTCTGTTGATTCTATTCACTCTAGAAGCTGCGCATAAGACCAAAGTTCCGACAAGTTCCGATGGGCTCGCTTCTTCAAGCGGGCCCTCTTCAGCGGTAAACTATCTAGCCGCCGATCCCTAAACATTCATTCCAAAAAATATTCATCCCAAAAACATCCCAAAATCAATCGTTTGCGCCCGAATAATCCACCCCGAACCAAGGCAAACGATAGCGATCGCGCAAAAGCCTTAAAATAAGCTATTGTCATTCTTTAGCTCATCGGCCTAGCGTAGCGGCATCTCATGCTCTCCACTATTCAAACCATCGCGGCAAAACTCTCACCTCGTCTTATTGACATTCGCCGCCACATTCATGCCCACCCCGAACTGAGCGGTCAGGAATACCAAACAGCAGCATATATCTCAGGCGTGTTGTCCTCCTGCGGCTTTCACGTTCAAGAAATGGTCGGAAAAACCGGCGTAGTCGCTGAACTGCCAGGCATGGCTGAAACCAACCCAAACATCCTAGCCATCCGCACAGACATGGACGCGCTGCCCATTGCCGAAAAAGCGGATGTTGCCTTTGCCTCTCAAAAACCAGGCATTATGCATGCGTGCGGCCACGATGCCCACTCTACTGTCGGCCTGGGCACCGCCATGGTGCTCGCAGAGCTCAGCCAAGTCGCCCAGCAGCCTTTTCCCGGAACAACCCGATTTTTGTTTCAGCCCGCTGAAGAAACCGCTCAGGGGGCCAAATGGATGATTGAAGACGGCGTGATGAAAGACGTCGCTGCCATTTTAGGCATTCATGTATTCCCCAGCATTCCATCTGGCGTTATCGGCCTGCGTCACGGGGCACTCACAGCCGCTGCCGATGATTTAGAAATTATTATTCATGGCGAGTCGGGCCATGGGGCAAGGCCACACGAAGCCATTGACGCCATCTGGATTGCCGCTCAAATTGTCACTCAGCTTCAGCAGTCTATTAGCCGTACCCTTAACCCACTGCATCCAGCAGTAGTCACCATTGGGCAAATCTCAGGTGGCCGCGCACCCAATGTAATTGCCGATAGGGTTAGGCTCACTGGCACCGTGCGATCGCTCCATAGCGACACCCACAACCTGCTTCCAGCCTGGATTGAAAATATCGCCACCAGCATTTGCCACCTGCATGGCGCAACCTGCGAAGTCAACTACACCCGTCGCTGTACCTCTGTAATGAATGACTCAGCGCTGACCAACCTAGTCGCGACCTGTGCCACCGAAGCACTAGGCGCAGGTCGCATTCAGTGGATATCTGACGCCTCCATGGGTGCTGAAGACTTTGCCAACTACACCGACCTCGTCCCTGGCACCATGTTCCGACTGGGCGTCGGCTTTGCCGACAAAGTCAATCACCCCCTCCACCATGCCCAGTTTGAAATTGACGAAGACGCCATACTCGCAGGCGTTGTAACAATGGCCTACAGTGCTTATCGCTACTGGCAAAACCAATCGAGCGATGCATAAGCTGGCCGATTAATTGGGCCCATAATCGGGTACTGAGATTGGCAGAGTATTAAATAAACCCTAGATATTGATCCACAGGGGTAGGAAGAGATTACCTTTTTAGTGATGTAATAAATTATTGTCAAGCGAGGATCTTGGAAACGCCATGACTTTCTTTCAACGCAGCCGCCGCTGGATTACCCGGCTGGCAACTGCTCTTAGCTTAGTGCTGCTCCTTACTGTAGCCACCGGCTGCTCTTCTGCTACCGCCAAAGCCCCCCCGACCTCGACCATTGGCTACGGCCAGCTAGAGCGTGGAAACTCTACCGCCGGTCAGACATATGGAGACTGGGTGGTGAGTGCAGCCAAAGGACTCATTTCAGATGCCTATGTACGAGACAACAACAAGCTCGGCGTTGTCATTAGCAACGATGTTAAACCCAGTGAAGTCAGAGACTTATCTCGATCTTTACTACAGGGCTTTCGTCAAAGCTTTCCCACTAAAGATCTTCAGGTGCTAATGTACGCACCCGATAAACAGTTGATTCTCACGGCAGACTACGACGCACAAAGCAACGAAGTAGAATACAACCTACCCGAATAAAATCGTCTTCGTGAGACAACGTTCACTTAATTTTTTTGGAGTTTTCTCCCATGTCAAGCAGCGATAAGTACAAACGCGAGATCATGCAAGATCTGGCTGCTGGTAACAAAGAGATTTTAGATCCCAATGGCAACGATGCTCTAAGCCAAAAGTACAACAGCTTTGATGACTTTGCGGATCGATCTTCTCGGGATGAGCGTCATGGCTTAATTCAACGTTCTTTTCATCCTGAGCGAGTGCCTGCTGCTCAGATGGACCCTGAGCTGAAGGAGGCGATCGCTAAAATCAAGCCCAACGAGCGCGACGATGTTGCTCGCGATTTCTTCAAGCATTTCAAAGAAAGAGGCCTCGACGAAAAGCAGCTAGAAAAGCAGTTGGGTTTATCTACGCACAATGCTCGTAAAATGAATGCCGACGATGTGGGCAAGCTGGCTTCTTTTGCTTACACCGCGCATCCCGATATCTTTCAAGAAGTCCTTGCCGATCAGCCTGCGATTCTCAAGTTTTTGAGCAATCCGCTGGTAGGGGCCGCTATTGGGGCGATCGCCTCCAAATGGCTACGCAAGTAAGATGAGCTGCGCAAATAAGATAAGCTGCGCCAGCGCTGACGTAATATATCTCAAGGCTACCCCTGTTAAGGTGACCAGTTGTACTATGAACCGATAAGATGAAAGTAAGTACAGCCAAGTGGTAGCAAGGATTTGAGCCAGAGCGCTTGGCATCAGCAAGCGGAGCAGGTGATGATAAACGCTATTTTTGAGCAATTTGTAGAAGCGAGTCCCGTGAGCGTGATGATGCGCGCCACGATGGAACGGATTTTTTCAGGCGAACATCTCGATGAGTTGTTCGAGGAAACAGCGGAGAAGCAATATACGCGAGAGCTGTTGTTTTCGAGCGTCGTGGGTCTGATGAGCCTGGTGGTAAGCGGTATTCATCCGTCAGTGAACGCAGCTTACAAGGCGCTAGAGAAGCAGATTGGCGTTTCAAAACCGGCTCTATATGGAAAGCTAAACGGCTTAGAGCCACCGATTAGTCAGGCGTTAGTGCGCTACAGCCATCGGGAGCTAGCGCCTGTGGTCAATGTCCTGGGGCACGCTGGCGGCAGCCAACTGCCGGGGTATCGCATCTGCATCGCAGACGGCAATCATCTAGGAGCCACAGAGCATCGGCTTGGCCCCCTCCAAGCGACCCGTTCAGGCCCTTTGCCCGGTCAAACGATTGCGGTACTCGACCCAGAGCAGATGCTAGTGAGCGATGTTTTTCCCTGTGAAGATGCTCATGCCCAGGAACGGTCGCTGTTGCCAGCGATGCTGGCAACGGTAAAGGCCGACCAGGTGTGGATAGCAGACCGCAACTTTTGTACTCGCGCCGCCCTATTAGGGATTGCCCAGCATCAAGCCTACTTCATCATTCGAGCCCACCAAAACACGCCTTGGGAAGCAGTCGATGAGCTAACGGCAGCGGGCTCATCGCCCTCAGGGGATCTCTTCGAGCAATCGGTCACAATCACCCATGAAGGCAATCGTTTGACCTGTCGCCGAGTGGTGGTCAAGCTGCGCGCGCCCACTCGTCATGGCGATACCGAAGTCGCTATCTTTACGAACTTGCCAGAGACCGTGGCTGACGCGGCTAAAGTCAGTGAGCTCTACCTGGAACGCTGGAGTGTAGAAAAGATGTTTCAAGTCATCACCGATGTCTTCTCGTGCGAATTGAAGTCGTTGGGGTATCCCAGAGCCGCGTTGTTTGTCTTTTGTATGGCTGTCGTTGCCTTCAACCTGCTATCCACCGTCAAAGCTGCGCTCAAAGCCGTTCATGGCGCGGGCAAAATTGAAGCCGGACTGTCCAATTTCTATCTGGTTGAAGAAGTTCAGGGCACCTTTCGCGGCATGATGATTGCCTTGCCAGCACCCGTCTGGCAGCCTTTTGCCGAGATGTCGGTTGACCCCTTTTCCGAAATGCTCAAAGACTGGGCGGCGGCTATTGACCTCAAGCGATTCATGTCTTCGCCTAGAGGCCCGAAGAAACCGAAGAAAAAAGCCAAATTCGACCCGAAGCATCCCCATGTTTCTACCGCACGACTGTTGAAGGAAAAGAAGAACAAACGTTCACCTTAACAGGGGTAATCTCAAGGCCTAAGCAAAGACCGTAAAGAGGTGCCAATTGGCACCTTTTTTTTATAAAAAACAACGGGTACACTGACATCAACATCCTTAGATTTGTAGGCATCAACAATTTGACGCTACTTCAGCCATGCCACTATCTTTACATTTTTCACACATCGCCCTCATGTCTAGTATCGCAACCAAAACTGTCGCGCCTCTACTGGTGATAGGGAGCCTAGCGACACTTGCCTATGCAGGCGTTTGCTTTGCTCTCTATAGCTATCAGCGAAAGCTCATTTTTAGACCCCTTCCCGACTTGGTACGCACCCCTGCTGAGGTCGGCATTCCCTACGAAGATGTTTGGATTCCAGCGGCCAATAATGGCAAACTTCACGGCTGGTGGATGCCCCATCCGGGTAGCCGGAAAACTCTCCTGTTTTGTCATGGCAACTACGGCAACATCAGCTACAACACAGAGCGCATTCGCCTTTACTACAGCATGGGCTTTTCTATTCTCGCGTTTGACTATCGCGGCTATGGACAAAGCCTTAGCCAGCCGATTTTTAGCAGCGTTACAGAAGGTATGACTGGCAACATGGTTGACACCCTTGTTGACACCATGACTGACAACAGCCTAACTGTACCGACCGAGCAAAGCACCTACGAAGATGGAGAAGCCGCTTGGCAATACCTCACCACCCAGCGCAAACTCAGCCCTAGTGATATTACAATTCTGGGTCATTCTATGGGCGGCGCGATCGCTATTCACCTAGCTCACAGCCATCCCCAAGCGGCCCGCCTAATCGTCGAAAGCTCTTTCACCACCATGCAAGACGCCGTCCATGCCAAAAAAATCTATCGGCTATTCCCCATAGAACAGCTCCTAACAGAACCCTTTAACTCACTGAGCAAGGTCGCTAGGCTCACCCTACCAGTACTCTATGCCCATGGCGATCAAGACCAAGATGTTCCGACCGAAATGAGCCATCGCTTGTACCAAGCTTCTGCTCACCCCAAGCAGCTTTGGATTGCGCCCGGCGTAGGGCATAACGACATTGCAGCGGTCGCCGGAGATCAGTACAAAAAAGTGATTCAATCGTTTGTGGAAAGCACTCAGCACTCAGCCGCTTCCATCGCAGCGTAAACTGGTAAAAGATTTTGCCAGGATCTAAAGCATGCTTAAGCGAAGCTCTATCGTCCGCTCTGTCGCCCGCCCTGTCGGCCTTATTCTCGTCTTGTTTGCAGCCCTGCTCAGCACAGTGCTGACGGGCTGCGGTACGTTGGCGCAGCAACCGCCCACGGAGGCCGTGCGGCTAGCGGTGATTCAGCAGCTCACTCGCAACCAGCAAACGATTGCCCAAGCGTTGCGAACCACTGGCACAGCTGCGGATATAGCGCCTGATACAACGCCGGGTACAGCACCGGGTACAGCGTCGGGCACAACACCCCTAAAACCCAACTTCAAACTCGATCGACTCAGCATTGACAGTCGCAAAAAGATCTCAGAAAAAAGATTTCAGCAAGAGAGGTATCCCACCGATATCTATAAAGTACAAGGAACTCTAGAAACAACACTAACTGCACCTGGTCGTAAAATTCATCAAAGCAGCCCCTTTGAGGTGTATTTAGGCACCAATCCACCTGCCAAACCCACGGCCAACTCCACCCCAAAAATCAAGAACCGAAAATCTGGGCCTGTCTCTGATCCTGCCTCTGAGTCTGCCTCTGAGCCCGCCATAGAAACCTGGTATCTTATCGACCCGGACGAACCGACGCAGCCTCAATAAAAATTCGCTTGACCTCTTCGTGAGTCTGCCGAATTTCTGTTTCAATTCGCCTCACCGCTTCCTCAATTTCATCGGCAGCAAGATTGTTTTTGAACTCAATATTGAGCGCTAGGAGCACATCTTGCGGCCCCAAATGCAGCGTAATCGGCGCTTCCATTGCAGACACTGCTTCATCTGAGCGCACAATGGCTTTAATGCTTTCACGTGTTTCTGGCGCAGCACTTTCGCCGATTAATAGGCTTTTTGTTTTTGCCACTAGCGCGATCGCTACAACCGTTAGCAGCGCGCCAATGCTCATACTGGCGATCGCATCATAAACCGGGTCACCCGTTTTTTCACTAAACCACACACCCAAAAAGGCGATCGCCAATCCTACCAGCGCCGCCGAATCTTCCACAATCACAATAAAAGCGCCCGGATCTTTGCTGAGTGCGATCGCTCTCCACAATGCCGTCTCTGAATTTTCCTGCGTCTTTTTAAACTCCCGAATCGAGACCGCCAGCGCGGCCCCTTCAAACACTGCCGCCGCGACCAGCACGCAGTAGCTCACCAGCGGATTGCTCGCGACCGTTTCCTCATGCAAGCTGCGAATGCCTTGCAATACCGACACCCCACCGCCCAGCGCAAATATCAGCACCGCCACCATCAGCGACCAAAAGTACAGCTCCTGCGATCGCCCCAACGGAAACTGCTCATCCGGCGGCGCCTCACTCTGCTTAAGGCCATACAGCAACAGCAGCTCATTGACTGAATCCACCACCGAGTGAATCCCCTCCGAGAGCATCGCCGAACTGCCGCTAATAGAAGCACCGACAAACTTGGCAATCCCAATCGCGATATTGGCCGCCATTGCTGCATAAATAGCCGTCTTGGAAGCACTCGTTGACATAACAATATTCTCACGGCAGAAAGTACAATACTATGCCCTCTTCTGCCTTCGATTCAATCTCGCTTAAGAAATGCGCAATAAAGATGTCTACGAATAGCTCTCTTTATGTCTACACTCTTTATGTCTACATAAGTAGCTAAGCAAAATAAATTACAAAACACTAACAGACGGTTTAACTCACTCGTAATGGCCTCTTAAAAATATAAGATTTATCCCTTGAGCCAATAATGAGTTTCCCCAAAGTTGAGGGCTCTGAGCCCGGTCCCCCCCAAATTTGGGGGGTTAGGGGGGCGTCGGGGGTTAGAGGGGCATCGGGATTTAGGTAGTCGGGATTTAGGTAGTCGGGATTTAGGTAACAGACTACCGCCACAGCTTACTGACCGCTTCAACCAACGCCGGAACAGAATTTAGCTCCTGGGGTTCATCCACAGTGAGCAAACCCAAAGTATCAGCAGGCTCATTTCTGTTGTTCAAAATCAACAGCGCTAACCGGGTGATAGTGATAAGTCTTTGATTATCGCTATTCGTCATCAAATTTCGTACCGCTGGTAGCGCTGGTAGCGCCTGCCGCCCCAAGTAAGTCAATCCTAGCGCCGCTAGCTCACGCGTCTCTACATCCCCATCAGAAAGTACCGAAACCAGGGCCGGTAAAATCAAACTGCTGTCCTCAGTCAGTGTCCACAGGGCATCTGCCGCATATAGCTGAGCCAGTGGATTACGACTATTGTTCAGCGCTGCGGTCAGTTCAGGAATCGACTGTTCGCCAATTTTCAACAGACTCTCTGCCGCTGTTTGGCTCACGCCAGAGCGATCGCCTAACAACGCTTTTGACAGTGCTGGAATCGCCACATCCGCTAAGGCTCCAAAGTCACCCAGCGATTCGGCAGCGGCCTTACGCACATCACTATCGCCATCATTCAAGGTGTCCGCCAAAATCAACACCGCCCCTTGTAGCGCCGCATCGCCTAGCTCATCAGCCTGATTAATATCGCCAATCAGCGTCGCCGCCACCCGCTTCGCCAAACTATTGGCAGACTCACTCTTCAATACATTGCCCAAGGCAGGCACCGCATCGCCCCCAATATTTACCAATGCCTCTGCGGCAATATCTTGAACCAAGCCCGACTCATTTTGAATCGCCGCCGTCAATATGTTGATCAACATGTTTTGATCAAGCCCCACCTGCGCCAGGGTACTCGTAGCCAGCGCCCGCACCAGCTCATCATCATCTTTCAACACATCTATCAGGGTAGGGGTAGCTGCTGCTGCATCTGCGCCAATTTCGTTAAGCGCATAGGCCGCTGCCGCCCGCGTTTGGGCACTGTCAGATTCCAAGGCTTTAGCCAGCTCAGGCACAGCCGCTTTACCATTGGCAGCTAGCTCATCTGCGGCCTGCTTTCGCTGGGCAGTATCGTTGCTGCTCAGCAAGGCCACTAGCTCCGAAAACTCATCCACAGGGGGTTGAGAAATCGGCGCTGAGGGCGTTCCGACAGAAGGCGTGCCGACAGAAGGTGTTCCCACAGAAGGCGTGCCCACAACAACCAAGTAAGGAGAAGAAATCGCCGTCGCCCTGCGAGCATTTACCAATGCCTGGTACGTGATTGCAACAATCTCGGCGCGGCTAGCATAGCGGCTAGGATTGAGCTGATTAACATTCGGATAGTTCACAATTAGCTGCCTGTCGGTAGCCGTCGCGATCGCACCCTTTGCCCAATTGGGAATTTGCCCTCTATCCACAAAAGTCGCCAATAACGTATCAGGATTGGCCGTTGACTGGAGCCCTAAGCCGTTGGTCAGCGCCACGAGCACCTCTAGGCGAGTAATCGGCTGGTTCAGGCCAAACGTACCATCGGGATAACCGCTCAAAAAACCCTTAGCATAGGCCGACGAAATCGCGCCTGCCGCCCAATGATCCGCAGGCACATCGCTAAATGTTTTAGCGTCTCGAACCGTTGCCAGCGGAAACGCGCCGTTTAAAATAGAGGCAAACTGCGCCCGCGTCATTTGGGCTTCGGGTTGAAAAGTCCCGTTTGGAAAGCCACTGACAACCCGTGATCCGGCCAAAGACTGGACATATTGGCTCGCCCAGTAACTGCTTTGCACATCGCTAAATCTGACTGCCGCCTGAGCGAATACGGGCGGAATGGCCGCTGATAAACCGACAGTGAGTGTCGTTGAAAGCGCGATCGCAGTATTAACGTACCGAGTGTTACCAAACAAGGGGTTACCAAACATGACCAGATCCTGATGCTATTTGCGAGAGAGGGTGAGTGATTGCAACCATATCCCATCCATATCCTCCGATACCCAATCGCAAAGACCGGTTAGTAATTTGGCTGCTCATCACTCAGCGATTGGTGATCCCCAAGCACCCCTCTAACCCTTTTAAGGTATTCCTACACATCCCTAAAACAAACTGTTTCAGACAGTTTTTCCCATCGCTATTAGGAGCTAACCGACCCTGTTTAAAATAGGGCCAGTTGCCACATCGGCTCACACACACCCTCATCGCAATACTCACCCAATACTCATCGCAATACTCATCACAATACTCATCGCAATATTGCGGGCATTCAGTCAGGGTGGTTAAGAAGGCTAACCGCGCGGTATGCTTAGAAATCGCATACTTATCCCTGCCAAGCATATCTCTCAACCTACTTTCAAACCTTTCCAAGCTTTCCAACCGATGCGTATCGACTACAGCATATCGGCGATGCGCTTTTTTTTGATATCCCTTTTTGATATCCCTTTTTAATTTCTTTTTTACGGTTAGACGGGTTCGAGTTTTTTTAAGGTTACGAATCTGTCAACGCCTTACTCTTAGAGTCTTTAAGGTGTTTTCTTCCGATATTTTTTCAGGTATTTTCTTCAGGTATTTTCTTCATGTCCGCACCCGTCCAATCTTTCCAAGATCTCGCGCTGATTGAACCCATTCTCAGAGCGCTCAACGATGTTGGTTATGAAAACCCGACGCCGATTCAAGACCAAACCATCCCCCCCTTACTTGCCGGGCGAGACATTATTGGTCAGGCACAAACCGGCACCGGCAAAACCGCAGCGTTTGCCCTGCCCATTCTTTCCCATATCGATACCTCAAATAATCGGCCTCAAGCATTGGTGCTAGCCCCCACCCGTGAGCTAGCCCTCCAGGTTGCCGAAGCGTTTCAGGGCTACGGCAAGCACCTTAATGACTTTCATGTTCTCCCCATTTATGGCGGCCAAAGCTACCAAATTCAGCTCAAGCAACTCAGACGAGCTGCCCATGTGGTGGTGGGTACGCCTGGTCGAGTCATTGACCATATCAAACGCGGCACTTTAGATCTTTCAGAGCTAAAGTTTTTAGTGCTTGACGAAGCCGATGAAATGCTGCGCATGGGCTTTATTGACGATGTGGAATGGGTGATTGACCAAACGCCCGCAGGTCGCCAAATTGCGCTATTTTCAGCGACCATGCCCCAGGTGATTCGTAAAATCGCCCAAAAGCATTTAGACAACCCCGTTGAAATTTCAATCAAAAATAAAACGCGAACGGCTGATACCATTCGTCAGCGATTTTGGTCAGTCAGCGGCTATCACAAGCTCGATGCGCTCACCCGCATTTTAGAAGTCGAAGCCTTTGACGGCATGATTGTGTTTGTGCGTACCAAGGTTGCCACCGTAGAGCTATCCGAAAAGCTCGAAGCCCGAGGCTACAATGCTGCGCCCCTGAGTGGCGATGTGCCCCAAAGCCAGCGAGAGCGCACCGTAGACCGACTTAAAAAAGGCAAGCTCGATATCCTAGTCGCCACCGATGTCGCCGCCCGTGGCCTCGATGTAGATCGCATTAGCCATGTGATTAATTACGATATGCCCTACGACCCGGAGGCTTATGTGCATCGCATTGGGCGCACCGGACGCGCAGGGCGCAAGGGCGAGGCTATTTTATTCGTAACGCCCCGAGAAAAGCGACTGCTCAATTCACTAGAGCGCTCTACCAAGCAGCCCATTGAGCGGATGGAGATGCCCTCTACCGAAACGGTCAACAATCAGCGGATTGCGCGGTTTCAGCAGCGAATTAGCGACACGCTAGCCGAGGAAGACTCTGAATTTTTCGTGCGGATTTTAGAGCAGTACGAGCAAGAGCATGATGTCCCTGCGATTGAAATTGCGGGCGCACTGGCCAAAATGGTGCAGGGCGACGAGCCGTTGCTACTAGAAGAAAAAGCGATGTCGCAAAGAAGCGATCGCGGCGATCGCGGTGAACGCAGCGAGCGAGATGAGCGCAACAGCGATGCAGCAGCAGGCAATGGTGTGGGCATGGAGCGCTTCCGCATAGAAGTAGGGCGTCAGCACAATGTAAAGCCGGGGCATATTGTAGGCGCGATCGCAAACGAAACCGGCCTTGCCAACCGCCACATTGGCAAAATCACCGTCAACGACGACCACAGCACGGTTGATTTGCCCGTCGGCATTCCGCCAGAAACCTTTGACCTACTCAAGCGGGTATCGGTTCTGGGCCATCCGTTAGATATTTCTAGCATGGGCCAAACGCGAGACGATGGCAACTGGCGCGAGGGTCGGCCTGCGAAGCGCAGACGCAGCAGAGGCGGGGCGGCGGCGAGTCCACCGCTGAAGAAGCGACGGACGGTTAAGGAAAAACCGAAAGTGTAGGAGGGAGCCCCCAATGACAACTCAACTGTCACCTGCTGAGCTGCAAACAGCTCAAACCCTATTGCACGATTACGCGCCCGCGCAAACAGCTTTCGCGACACTCCGCGAGCAGGATAATCGGTTAGAAGCCGCGCTCACCGAGCTAGTCGCCGAGGCAGCGGGAACTGCCGCTTTTGGGCCAGAGCGGGAAAAACTGCGGGATGTGTTTGTGCGCAACTTGCGGCGGGAGATTTGTGGGGATGATAGCTTTCGGGAAAAGGTAGAAACCTATAACAAAAATCCGGGGAAGGCGGCGCTGCTAACTGGGTTGATTGTATATGTGGTTGATATTGTGACATTGCCGATTAATCCGGCGATCGCAACCATTGTGGTGCTGTGGGTGCTAAAGCTGGGGTTGCGGACATTTTGCGACTATACAGAGCCAACCTAGAGGCTAAATCGATACACAACGTGCTGAATCGAGTTCACTAGGTTGTGTATCGACTACACAACGTACCGTATCGAGTTCACAACGTACTGAATCGACTACACAACGTGCTGAATCGAGTTCACTAGGTTGTGTATCGAGTTCACAACGTAGTGTATCGACTACACAACGTACTGAATCGATTTCACAACGTAGTGTATCGACTACACAACGTACTGAATCGAGTTCACTAGGTTGTGTATCGAGTTCACAACGTACTGAATCGAGTTCACTACATGCTGAATCGAGTTCACTAGGTTGTGTATCGAGTTCACTGGGTACTGAATCAATTTTACTGAGTACGTTTGTAAGTGGGGGCGGGGTTAGGCTAAGCAGATTGATTGAACTGCTCGAATAGCTGAGTGACTTCTTCGACGGTTGAGTTTAGGCATTGGGCGACTTCGGTAAGTAAGCTGGCGTCTTGGGTGGCTTGGTAGAGACGGGAAAAGCTGCGTAAAACAATTCCGGCATTGTGAGGGTCGTTGTACTCAACATATGTCACAAGGGCTTGTTGGTAGTGCGATCGCGCCTGCTCGTACTCTCTGAGTTCCTCTGCCACACTGCCCAACTGATGGTAGGTGCTCGCTTGGCTGTAGCGGTCGTTGTACTCAATTTTGATATCGAGGGCTTGTTGGTAGTGCGATCGCGCCTGCTCGTACTCTCTGAGTTCCTGTGCCACACTGCCCAACTGATGGTAGGTGCGAGCTTGGCTGTAGCGGTCGTTGTACTCAATGCAGATATCGAGAGCTTGTTGGTAGTGCGATCGCGCCTGCTCGTACTCTCTGAGTTCCTCTGCCACACTGCCCAACTGATGGTAGGTGCTCGCTTGGCTGTAGCGGTCGTTATACTCAATTTTGATATCGAGGGCTTGTTGGTAGTGCGATCGCGCCTGCTCGTACTCTCTGAGTTCCTGTGCCACCCTGCCCAACTGATGGTAGGTGTTCGCTTGCCTGTAGCGGTCGTTGTACTCAATGCAGATATTTAGGGCTTGTTGGTAGTGCGATCGCGCCTGCTCGTACTCTCTGAGTGCCTCTGCCACCCTGCCCAACTGATGGTAGGTGCGCGCTTGGCTGTAGCGGTCGTTGTACTCAATGAAGATATCGAGGGCTTGTTGGTAGTGCGATCGCGCCTGCTCGTACTCTCTGAGTTTCTGTGCCACAATGCCCAACTGATGCTCACCAGTAGCACACCATAACGCTACCTGTCTGTCTTCAAATTTTTCTAGCTGCGCGTATGTATCGACCGCCTTCTGATAGAACTCTCTTGCCGATGGCAATTGTTTCGTTTCTAAGTAGCCATTAGCCAATCTATGAAACGCAAATGCTATTTGATAACCCGACTCGCTTTTTATAAACTGTTGCGGATAGTTCTCCAACGCACTGCATACAGATTCGACAAGAGCAATCTGAGCAGGATAGTTCTGAGTTTTCTGAAAGTAATCAGTTAAGCAAAACAGAATGCTCATCTCTTCTCTAGCTTCGAGACAATTCTCTAATGCGCTATAGAGATTCTCATACTCCAACCCACAAAAGAACAATCCCAGCTTCCGCTGCTCCGGCTCCTTCGAGGCCATCATTTGCTGATACTGCGCCGCCAAGCCCTGATAATGCGCCTTAAACCCCGTCGCCAGCCCTTCTCTCACCGCCTCATCCACTGCCGCCAGCTTCGCCCGCAAAAAATACGGAAACACCGGCTGAATCCGCAACAGCCGCCCATCATCCCCCTCAAAATACGGCGACAGCAGCCCCCACCGCATCGCCTCATTCACCGCCTCATCAAACCCATCAAATTCCCAATCTGCAAACGGCTCCAGCTGCTGCAACTGCTGCGCATAGTTCGCCAAATCCGCCCGGTTAATAAACCCCTTAAACGGAGCCAAACACAACAACAACTTCTGCGCCGCCGCCGACAAATTGCTGTGCGAATACTCCACACATTTCAAAATACTCTTAGTTCTATCCGCCGCCCCACTATCCAAATTCACATCCGCCGCATCCAACCCCGCCAGCACCGCCGCCGCACTCTGCCGCCCCAAGTTCGCCAGCACCACCTCCATCGCCAGCGGATACCCCGCCAACAAATTCATCAACCGCTTAAAGTCGCCCTCTTGCCGCAGCGCCGCAATCTGTTGCGCATTGCCCACCGCCACATCCAATATCTTCTCCGCCAGCACCGTCCGCGCCTCCGCATCTAGCCCCCCCAGCTGATACCGATTCACCTTTCCAGCATGGCTAAACACATCCTGTAGCCAAGCCTCATCACTGCGCGAGCCCAGCACCACCTTCGTTTGCCCGCCCACCAGCGCCTGCAAAAACAGCTTAATCTCTTCTCGCTCCGCCTCATTCAGCGTATTGGCAATCGCCAACGCCTCCCCCGTCACCGACTCCAAATTATCCAACACAATGCCATAAGGCTGCGCCTTCAACACATCCGCCAGCTTGCGCCGCTGCGCCCCCAACCCCATCGCCTGAAAGGTCGCAAACTCAAACTTGCCAAGCACCCGCTTCCCTATCGCCTGCAAAATCTGTTGCAGCGTATGCGCCTTTTCGTCGTACCCAAAATAAAACACCTCCCCGGCAAAATTCGTCGTTTGCCACCAATCCCGCAAATAGTTCAGCAGCGTCGTTTTCCCTGTGCCGCCCATCCCCTGCAACAGCAACACATTATGCCGCAGCAACGCCTTCTCTATTTTTAGTATCTCCAGGTCGCGCCCCACAAAACTATAAGTCGGCTGCGCAAACCGATACCGCGTATCCTGCGCATCGTAATAGGCCGCTTCCTGCTCCGGCGTAAACGGCTGCAATCGCAAATCCACCGCCTTATTGGCATACACCACCGGCAGCAGCCAATCCTCTAGCTCCACCACCTGATTAAAATACACCTGCCGATTTTTATCGTTATACAGCGCCTTACGCCCCAGCCGTATCGCCTCCGGGATACCCTGCGCCGCAAACAGCTCCCCATACAGCTTTTTCATCATCAGCGCCGCCGCACTCACCGTCACGCTATAGCCCATCGCCACCACCATCTGCACCCCCGCCGTCATCAGCCGAGAGCCCAAGCTAGTTTCACGAGTTTCAATAGCCATCCGGTTCGCCGCATCCGCATCCGTCCCAGCATTCGTCCCCGCATCCGTCCCGGCATCCGCTCCAGCATTCGTCCCGGCATCCGCCCTCACCTGCTTCCCCGACTGACACGCATTCAAAATGCAAATCGGAATCCCCTGACTGGTGAGCAAATCCGCCAGCTCCTGCGCCTCCACCGGATCAGCCTGCCCCTGACTCGCCCCCTCCAAAAACAAAAACGCCTTTACCCCCTCATAGGGCGCAATATCACCTCGCCCATACCGCGACCCAAACAAATAACGACTCTGCTTTGCCCCCGCCACAAACTGGTCATAGATCATCAACCCGCCATGCGCATCAAAATGAACAATGTGATAAAAACCCGCTCGCCGCTCCAAATGCGCACTCAGCGCCTCAAACGTTCCGGGCCTCAGCAACTCCACATTCACCCGCAGCCGCCCCTGCTCAATCGCATCAATCAAAGGCCGCGAAATGGTTCGATAGCCCACATCTTTTTCTTCATCAGGCCGCGCCGTCACCACCAACAAATTAATCACCGGCGAAGGCTGCAAATTTATCTGCATTATCCCCCGCTGAAAACGCTTGCGCGTAAACACCGCATCCACCGCAAACGGCCTCGGCTGCTTCGGGTCGCGCAGCGCCTCCCAATGCAACGCCTGAAACTCCGGCGACTCCCCCTCAATTTCAATCCGCAAATTAGCCAGCCCATCGCGGCAAGCCAGCTTATAGTCGCTATAGGCATCGGCATCGGCAAACACCTCACCAAACAACCGCTCGCCATAGTCCTTTACACTCGCCGCCGCCCGCTGCGCCTTCACCTGCTGATCAAACGGAAAGCGAATCCACTCTTCAAAATAAAACTCTAAATCCCTTTCCTGCTGTCCGCTAAACGGATCACTCACCGTAATCGGATACTGCGTTTGCCCATCAATACTCACCGTCGCCGTAAAACCCTCAGCCGTCTGCCGCCCCTCGCGAATCGTAATGATGTTCATAACAAATCTCTAATAATATTGAAGATAATTGAAGGCAATGGAAGACAGCGCCAGCTAAATAGACCCTAACAAACTTAAATTTTATTCATCCTAAACCTTCACCCGCATTTTTGCCCTTTCCGCCCAATTCCGTCCTCTCATGGGCCGTCTCAGACGTCTTCTCATGGGCCGTCTCATGCCCCCTTCGTTAATTACCTAAATCCCGACGCCCCCCTAACCCCCCAAATTTGGGGGGAACCGGACTCAGAGCCCCCAAGCTTGGGGAAACCCATTATTGGCTCAAGGGATAAATCTTATATTTCTAGAGGGGGCAATGCAGTGATTCTGTTTCATCTTTAATTTAATTACACTGGGTTACTTACTATTTCCGATCAAGTTTATTTTTCTCAAATCTAGCAAGCAATAATTATGATGCCTCCCAATTCTTTGAAGAATCCTGTTCAGTGTTTGCCGCGCCCCTTTGGGATGTTCTTATCGGTACGGTTGTTCACGGGTTTATCAGCTATGCTGCTGACGATCATGCCCCATGCATTCGCAGCCGAATTATCAACGCCCGATGGCTCGGCGGCTGAGTCTCTTGCCCCATCAGGGCCTGAAGCTATTCCGCTGCTTGAATTTAGTGATACTCAGGGCTATTGGGCGGCGGCTTGCGTCGATCAAATGGGGAGTTCTGGAGTGATGAAAGGATATGGCGATCGCCGCTTTTTACCCAACAACAATATTAGCCGCGCCGAATTTGCTGCGCTGATGATGCGTGCGTTTGGCGAGAGTACTAAAGTCCGCGATGCACTCGCGTTTACAGATGTACCCGCTTCATTTTGGGCTGCCGATGTTATTAAACAAGCTTATGAGCGCGGCTTTTTAGAAGGCTATCCGAACAGTCAGTTTCGGCCCTATCAAGAAATTTCTCGGGCGCAGGCTATGACAATTTTCGCCAGGGTACGCCGTTTGAGCAGCACAGGCGATACCGATAATATATTAAACCAATACTTTAGCGATCAAAGTGAAATTCCGGGGTATGCAAGAGGGGCGATCGCCGCTGCGGCTAAAGCAAATCTGGTAGTCAACTATCCTGCCGTTGATCAGTTTCGCCCTAACGACGGGATGAAAAGAGGAGAGGTGGCCGCAGTGCTATGTCAGGCTTACCGAGACGGCTACGACCGTCGCAATGTCCCAGATGAGACGATTGTTCAGGTTCAGTTTTGTCCGGTGAGTAGTCCTGCATACGATGCTGACGGGTTTGCCGTTGTTTTTGGGGGCGCTGATGAATTTGGGTATGGCAGATCAGGTATGCAAGATCGTAGCGGACGCTGGATAATTCCGCCCATATACGGCGAATTGCATCCGTTTTCGGACGGACTGGCGCTGGGCTTTCCGCCGCCTTTTGAGTACTATCCGCAATCCTACAGCTTGATCGATCAACAAGGACAGATTGCGTTTTCTCGGCCCATTGAGGGCCACATTAGAGACTTCTCTGAGGGACTCGCCGCGTTTTCTACGGCTGACGGGCAGTGGGGATTTTTAAAGAAAACAGGAGAGGTTGCGATTGCTCCTCAGTTTTCTGATGCTCAGCCTTTTGCAAACGGTTTGGCAAGGGTTCAGAAAAATGGCCGATTCGGTTTTATCAACAAATCGGGGCAGGTGATCATCCCGATTCAGTACGAAGCCACTCACGAAATGTTTCAGGAAAACCTAGTGGGTGCAAGGCTACAATCTTCAGGAAAGTGGGGGTATTTAAACGCAAGCGGGGAGTGGGCGATCGCACCTCAATTTCAAGCAGTAGAAGCCTTTTGGCAAAGGATGGCCCGAGTCACCAATACCAATAACACTCGCAGCCAGTGGAGCACTATCAACCAATTAGGAGAACCAGCTGACGCCTCTACGGAAAATGAACTCGTGGGGTCTGATTCCAAGCCCCCAACGCTACGTAATTGCAGCTATAGCTGAGCATGAAACCGCACCTGATCCTCCCCCGCCGCTTCTAAGCCAATGCAGCAATATTCACCAATAATCGTAAAAATCCCATAAAAAACCCCACAAAATAAGTTGTGGGGTCTGCCAAGTCGAAATGTCACAGCCAAGGTAGCACCCTCTTCCTCAAGCTCGCAGTGTTTCGCAGCACTACCCTATAAAACTAAGCTTTTGGTCAGGTAGTGGCCTACTGCCTGGGCTACAGCATCCTCCCTGTTCTGATCCCCAAACTAATCGTCATTGGATCACTCATCCTTAACAATTAGTTATCAGCGCTTAGTCAACAGCGCCTAGTCAACAGCTCCTAGTTAACAGCTCCTAGTCAACAGCTCCTAGCCAACAGCGCTTAGTCAACAGCTGCTATCGTTTTGCCGCCTTTTTAGGCCGTTTTAGCAAAAACCTTTGCCGGGCCATCCACTTTGCTCACGGCGTCATCCGCTAGCAGCAAAATCCGATCGCACAGTCTTTGCAGCAGCGGATCGTCATGACTAATGACAATCAACCCAATTTGCTGCTGCGCCACAAACGCCAATACCCCCTGCCAAATGAGCGCTTGGGTGTTGGCATCGAGCATGGCAGTCATTTCATCGGCAATTAAGTACTGCGTTGATGGATTGAGAATGCGGGCGATCGCAATTCGCTGCAACTCGCCGCCACTCAGCTCGTGAGGATAGCGGTTCAGCCAGCCAGAATGAATGCCCAGGGCTTCTAAACACGCTGGGTCGGGAGGACAGCCTTCTGCGAGAATCTGACGAATGCGCCAGCGAGGATTAACCGATAGTTCGGGGTTTTGAAAAACCAGCTGCACAGGGTTATAGCGCTTTTTAGGTAGCGATCGCTCATCGACGGTCACACTGCCCCGAGTCGGGGCCAAATAGCCTGCCAGCAACTTGCCTAAGGTCGTTTTGCCATAGCCCGAAGGGGCCATTAGCCCCAGCACTTCCCCCGGAGCCACGGCCACAGTTCTATCTTCAACCACCCACGGCTGTCGGTTGCCATAGCGAAACCATAAGCGACTACCCTTTAGCATGAACACACCTCACCCATCCACTACGAAGTTCTCTTAACTGGGGTCGCTCGGCAGTGCAAGTCTCGCTGACCCAGTCACAGCGATCGCTAAACAAACAGCCCACCGGCAACTGCTCAGGACTCGGCTGATTGCCAGGAACCGGGATAAACTCATTTTGCGGGAGCGATCGCCATAGCGCTTGCGTATAAGGATGTCGCAAGTTACCACTCAAAAAGTCTTTTGCGGCGGCAATTTCAACCGTTGTACCGGCATAAAATACCGCCACCCGATCCGCAATTTGTAAAGCAGCCTCAATATCATGCGTAATTAAAATCACGCCCCGTCCTTCTACCGCCAGCTCTCGCAGATGATTAAGCGTTTCGACCACGACATCCGGATGGAGGCCGGGTGTGGGTTCATCGGCAATTACCAACTGCGCCTGAGTCACCACCGCTGTTGAAACCAGGACACGTCTGGCCATGCCCCCCGAAAGCTGAAAAGGATAGCGATCGCGCACGGTCTCCGAGAGGTTGTAGCGAGCAAAGGTTTTACTCACACTCGCGCTGGCCTCTGCTTTAGCGCGTCCGGCGAGCTGAGCCACTCGCTGCACCTGCCCACCGACCGTCATCAGCGGATCTAAATAGCCAATAGACTGTGGAATTAGCGCAATGGTTTTACCGCGCAGTGCCCGACAGCGCTCAGGCGTCAAAATCTCTCCTTTAAATCGCATGGTGCCGCTGAGCGCAGCATTCTCCGGCAAAATTCCTAACAGCGCATGGGCTAAGAGACTTTTACCCGATCCGCTCGCGCCGACCACGGCCACGACTTCTCCGGCTTTTACATCCAGGTCTAAATCAGTGATTACAGCGAGCTGCTTACGGCGTAGCCCCTGATCGTATTGGGTAAAGGTCACCCCTAGGTTAGAGATAGATAGCATAGTGATTATTCCTGACTGGTTTTAGGATCGAGGAGCGATCGCACATTCTCACCTAACCAGTCAAACGCTTTTACTGAAATCAACAAAAGCACGCCCGGCATCACGCCTAGCCACCAATAGCCGGTAGATAAATGACGCATCGACTCGGCCAAAATAATGCCAATAGCCGGTAAATGAGGCGACAAACCAATACCCACAAAAGACAACGCCGCCTCGTGCAAAATGGCATGTGGAAACAACAAAATAAGCCCGACCAACAGCTGCGGCACGATATGCGGCACCATATGGTGACGGGCAATCCAAAGCGATGGTTTCCCCAAATGGCGAGACAATTGCACATAGTCAGCATTGCTAAGCTGCAACACTTCAGCTCGAATCACCCGCGCTAAGCTAGTCCAATGGGTGAGGGCCACCGCGATAATCACACCCTGGGTGCCACCGCCCACCGCAAAGGCAATCAAAATCAACAGTACCAAGTGAGGCAAGCTAAAAAAGACATCCACAATCCAGATGATCACCGCATCTACCCAACCGCCAAATGTGCCCGCAGCCAACCCTAAACCCGTGCCAATCACCGCACTGATGCTAGCAGCCAAAAGTCCGACCCGTAGGCTCAATGATAGGCCGTGGAGCGATCGCCTCAGCATATCGCGGCCCAGCCAGTCAGTCCCAAACAAATGCGCCCACGAAGGCGGCTGATTGCGATCGGTTAGCACCGTGGTCAGCCCCGACTCGCCCAAAAACCAAGGGCTCACAATAATGCCTAATAAAAAAATACTGCCTATAGCGATCGCGGTAATCGTCTGTTGCCGTCGGTTGTTTTGCCGCCAAGCCTTAAGTGAGCTTTTTGGTGAGCTTTTCGGTGATCCGTTCGGAGAACCTTTGGGGGATCGATTAGGCGCGTTTGCAATGAGTGTCATAAGTATCATAGTGATCTTTGGCCTCCCAATTGAATGCGCGGATCAATCAGCGGATAGGCCAAATCAGCCAGGGTATTGCCGGTATAAACAAACAGCGCACTAAAAAACACAATGCCGACCAACAGCGGAATATCGCTGCGCAAAGCCGCCTGAACCGTCGCTTCTCCCAATCCGGGATAAGCAAATACCTGCTCTACCAGCACCGAACCGCCAAACAGCTCACTCAAAGACGCAAACTGTAGCGTAATCGCCGGTAAAAGAATATTGCGAAATCCGTGGTAGCGAATAATGTTCCACAGGCTTTCTCCCTGAGCTTGCGCAAACAAAACATAGTCGCTATGAAGCACATCAATCAGCTTTTGACGAGTGTGCAAAGTAATATTGGCAATGCCGATAATGCTAAGCGCCACAGCCGGTAATAGCAAGTGATGTAAATGCTGCCAAAAGGTGACATTTCCAGAGAGCACACCCGGCGGCGCAGCGCAGCAAATAGGCGCCACTTTAAAAGAAACCGCAAACACAATCAGCAACAACAGCGCCACCCAAAACGTAGGCGAAGAAGCCAGGGTATAGGCATACAGCCGAATTAGCCGGTCTATCCAACGTCCTTGCAGGGCACCTGCAATAATGCCCAGCCCTAAGCCTAGTAGGCCAGACAGAAACCATGCGATCGCCAGCATTTGCAAAGACGCCTGAAACCGCAGCGCAATCACCTGACTCACCGGCTGATTAAACACCAGCGAAGTGCCCATATTCCCTTGCAACAGTTGCCCTAGCCAGTCGAGAAAACGGCTCCATATTGGCTGGTCTAGGCCCCAGCGCTCGGCGATCAGCGCTTGTTGCTCCGGGCTAATTTGCATCATATCAGCGCCAATATAAGCCTTCACCGGATCAATCGGTGACAAACTCAGCAATACAAACGTAAAAACAGCAACCGCTATCAACAACAACCCTAGTCGCAACAGCTTTTGGGCCGCAAATATCGTCGCCCCTATCAACAGAGCTTTTATTCGCATGTCCACTGCCAGTCAGCAATATTCGCCGTAATCGGCCAGCCATGGCCATGGGGCTCTACCTGTAGCTCCCCAACGTCCAAGCAATTATCCACAAAGTAGGTGTGATCTAAGTTCACCAACCAAGCCCAAGTCGCGTCGCCTTTGGCGGTCACACCCTGATTGCCATCCCACTGCGCCGCTTTCCAGTAAGTAATAGCCTCTGCCTCCGAAGGCGCGCCCATCGCTAAGTCCAGCCTCGTGTCAATCACCGAATTAGCGTAGTAGCCCGCGTTGTAATAGTCGCCTTGGGCTGACTGCGAATGATACAGGTTGTACATTTCGGTTTGGTCATGGCTGCCCCAACCAAACACCACCACGTTGCTGTGCATCAACGGCTCAATATCATCCCAGCTTTTTCCTTCCACATTGGCCTGAATACCCACCGGCTTCAGCATCTCTGCGGTCGCCAGTGCCAGCGCCTGCCGAATGCTATCATCCGCTTTATACAAAATTGTAAACTCAGCTTTTAACCCATCTTTTTCAACAATGCCGTCATTGTCACTGTCGGCCCAGCCGCCTGCCGCCAAAATCTCTTTTGCTTTCTCCGGCTGAGCATCTTCAATGCTGGCTTCGGGTTCTTCCCAAGCCAAACCACTCACCGGCCCATAAGCAGGCGAACCATACCCTTCTAAAATGCCATCAACCAAAGCCTGCCGATCTACCGCGTAGTTCACTGCCTGCCGAATTGCGACATCAGCAGTCACATCATTGCCCACGGGGTCACCATCGGGCGTTGTTTTGCTGTTAGCAGGCAAATAAGGAAACATCAGCCCTCGGTTATCAACGCTGACCACATCCCGTAAGGTCATGCCTTCAATTGTTTGTACTGCCAATGACTGGGGCACAGCAGCCACCTGCGCCTGCCCTGCTTTAGCCGCAGCAAAAGCCCCGTCTTCTTCAATAAACAAAAACACCAGTCGGGCAATGCCAGGAGCCTCCCCGTAGTAATCAGGATTGGCCTCTACAATGAGCTGTTGGCCTTCATCCCACTGCACCATTTTGTAAGGGCCAGAGCCAATAGGATTGCGAGCATAGTCTTCTCCGTGGGCATGTTCTGGCACAATTCCCAGCGTAATGAGGCGATTGACAAAGGTACTTTGGGGCTCTTTTAGCCTCAGTTCTACCGTTTTTTCGTCAATGGCCGTTGCTGTCTCTAGCTGAGTGACATCGGTGAGGCCGCCGCTTTCGGCTGCTTTGTTAAAGGTGTAGGCCACATCCGCCGCTGTCAGGGGCTCGCCGTCAGAAAATATCGCATCTTCTCGAATGGTGACTGTCCAAGTCTTGCCATCTTCACTGACGCTGTAGTCGGTTGCTAGGTCGTTGACAATGTTCAAGTTTTCATCACGCTTGAGCAATGTGCTTTGAAACAGCGGTGCGCCGTAGCGACCCCAGCCTAAGGTCGGGTCGTAGCCCTCTTCACTTTCACCGCCGATGGCCAGCACGATTTGATCCGCAGATCCCGACTGAGCCGGTAAGCCTTCAGCTGCGGTGTTGTTTATGGTGGAATCTGTTGAGGCAGGTGCGCAGCTTGCGATCGCCAAGCCAGCCACCAAAGCGCTGAATAGTCTAATGAGACGATCTCGTTTCATGATCTGCATGTTGATCTGCATATTAAATAGTCGGAGCCCATGAGGCCAATAACCTTAAACCACAGCAAACTGTATCGCCTTTAATCAGCCGACACAATCCTGGGGGAGGGGATATTGCCATTGATAAAATCACGAGTTTAACCATGAGTGAACTCATGAGCTAAGCTCTCGACCCATCCAACCGAGCAATCCAACCGAGCAATCTAACCGAGCAATCCAACCGAACAATCCAACCGAACAATCCAACCGAGCAATCCAACAAAAAAGAGCAGGCATCATGAGATACGCCTGCTCCTTAAATTTGAACGAGGAATTTGAATGAGAGAAATTTGAGCAAAATTGAAATGCTACAAACTTCTACCATTTTCTATGAGAGCTTGGCTTTAGCCGGTGGCATCACGACTTTTGTAGCAAGGCCAGCAGATTTAAGGCCTTTGATGAGCCACCAGGTTGGATCAACTTCCCACTTTGTGAGGCCAGCTTTCGCCATTTTAGGAAAAGCATGGTGATTGTTGTGCCAGCCTTCGCCGTAGGTGAGTAGTGCAACCCACCATAGGTTGCGAGCATTGTCGTCACTGTCGTCAAAGTTGCGGTAGCCCCACATATGGTTAGCAGAGTTAATCAACCAAGTACAGTGCCATAGCACTACAGCCCGCACAAACACACCATAAATTACAAACGACCAGCCACCGATAGCATATAGAAGCAGTGCAACCGGCACTTGCAGCGCAAGAAAATACTTATCTAAAAAAGCATAGTAAGGATCGCGAGCGATATCGGGTGCGTATTTGGCATAAATCTTCCGGTCAAACACTTCCGGCTTTAGGTAAAACATCCAGACCATATGGCTCCAAAGGAAGCCCTTTTTGGCCGAGTAGGGGTCTTTTTCAATATGCTCGGTAAAGGCGTGGTGCTGACGATGACCCGCTACCCAAAAGGTCGGCCCCCCTTGTAGGGCAAGAGCCCCACAAGTTGCAATCATATACTCCAGCCATTTAGGCACCTGAAAACTGCGGTGGGAGAGCATGCGATGATAGCCCATGCAAATGCCGATGCTGCCACAAACCCAATGTAAGAGGATAGCAACGCCTAAAGCAGACCAAGAAAAGAACCAGGGAGCCAGTAAAGCAATTCCGTGAAGAGCAGCAAAAAAGCCGACAGTCGCCCAGCTAATTTTGGTGGGCTGTTGAGTGTCGCCACCATTATTTAGGCTGCTGTTTAAGCTGCTTTTAGAAACGCCTTGAGAGCGATCTGTAGAACTGTTTTGAGCAATTTTAGCAACAGGAGCAATATATTCTTTCTCTCTGTGCGCTATCTCTCTATGTTCTCTCTCTGCTGGCGATACTGCGGTAGGGCGCGTAAGGTTTTGGTGGGGTGTGCGAGTGTTCATTTTCTGACCTTTGAACTTCCTTTTCAAATTTTCTTGAAACTCTTTTGGACGAGTGCCTGCCGCCTGAGTTAAGCTATTGCAAGTACCGCTTACATTTAGAAGCTTAGCTCACGTATTTAAAAAAAGCAAGTGATACTTGCAAAATATATCTTCTAAACTATTCCTTTAGGATTACTATCCCTATTTCGCCCCTTCGAGCAGCCAAGGTTCTGCGATCGCACCCCTTCTTTTTCTCATCCTTTTAACGGTAAAAATGTCCAATAAAAAAATGTCAAGCCGAGAGCGAATAGTAGGATCAGCGCTTTCCCTGTTTGCGCAACAAGGCATTACGGCCACCACCACCAAGCAAATTGCCGAACAGGCCGACGTTAATGAGGTGACTTTATTTCGCCAGTTTGGCAGCAAGCAGGGCTTGCTTTTAGCCGTGCTGAAGGAAGCACCCATTTTAGAAAAAATGCAAGTGGCACTCGCTAGTATTTCGGGCGCAAACGATCCGCTGGCCGCCTATGGGGCTTCAGGGTTGGATTTATTAGGGCGAGTGCCAGAGCTGGTGCGATCGCTCATTGGTGAAGCCGGTCAGTCACCGCCCGAAAATTTGCAAGCGCTAGGGCAGGCCGCTCGTCAGGCCAATCAGCAAACGGTTGCCTACTTACTCGGCGCGCAAATACAATTTTCACCGGGTCTTTCGGTAGAGGCCGCAGCAAGCCTTTTGAATACGCTGATATTGGGCCGTGCAGTCATCGAATCCACGAGTCAGGGCAATCAAGATAGCGGCCTGTGGCAAAGTCGGGAGGATTTTTTGGCGGCGGGGAATGCGCTGTTTTTGGCCGCAGAAGAAGGTTTAGCAGCGCCCAACACGAGTGAACACCAGGATAAAACAGCTGTTGTCGTCGCTGACCTACCAGTAGACATGGTGCGATCCCTCTTTCAAAAAGCCAGAAGGCTAGGGGCTCAAGAATATGCGCTGGTCTATGTTTTGTTTGGCGCAGGGCTGCGGGTTAATGAGGTGGCAGGATTGCTGCGATCGCAATCCTTAAGTAGTAAAAATCAGCACCTGCTGACCATTACCGGCGCGTCACCTCGGCAAGTCCCGCTCAATCGGTGGATTCTGGGCAACCGCTACGGCACTTATTCCAAAAATCCGCTCACGCAATGGCTAAAAAGCCGTCAGGATGACCAGCTAGCCGTCTTTATTGACCCTGCCGGTCAACCCTTGGGCGAAGCAGGCATCATAGCCCTGTGGAAAGCAATTACCGCTGAGAACGAAGCTGAAATCATCACCTACATTGGCTCACCGGCTACGCCCTTTCACGCTCGCCAAACCTGGTGCATTGAGCTTTTGATCAAAGGCATCAGCCTAGAGCATTTGAGCATTCTATCCGGCATGAGTCTGCCAGAACTAGACGCTTATGCCCGCCGAGCCAAAGAAAAAGCAGCCCTCGAACAGGCTTTAGCTATCGATCAAAAAAACACCTAATAAATAAGTCGCATAAATAAGCCGCAATCGAAAGTGCCCGTCTCTTCAACAAGTCTCTTCTATCGGCAACGTAATTACAAACTCTGTCCCTACGCCTACCTCAGAACTCACAGTCAATGTACCGTTATGTTGTGCCGTCACAATGTCATAAGAAATCGCCAGCCCTAAGCCAGTGCCCTTCCCAACCGGCTTAGTCGTAAACAAATGATCAAAAACGCGGGCTTTTACCTCCTCGGTCATACCAGGGCCGTTATCTGCGATCGCAATCTGCACCGTCTGCGCATCCACCAGCGCAGTCGTAATCGTAATCACACCCGAACTCAGAGGCTGAGCGGTAGCAGCAGCTTCTGCTGACATAGCTGGCGCAGTCTCAACATGCTCATCAATCGCTTCAATCGCGTTGGCAATTAGGTTCATAAACACCTGATTAAGCTGTCCGGCAAAGCAACATACCTCAGGCAGATTGGCGTAGTTTTTAACAACCTGAATGGGTAAATGCTGAGGTCCTGATAAAAGACGATGCTGCAAAATCAGCAGCGTACTGTCTAGCCCCTCGTGAATATCAAACGCAGTTTTGTACGCTTTATCAGCCCGCGAAAATGTTCGCAAGCTCGTACTAATATCTTGAATACGACTAATACCAAAGGTCATAGAATGCAAAAGGTTCGGCAAATCTTCTCGAATAAATTCAAGATTAATCTCTTCTATTTCTTCTAAAATAGTTTCTCTAGGCTCATTGTCTATCACCATATCCAACAGATAAAACAAATCTTTCACATAACTAAGCGCGGGTTGAAGATTTCCCTTCAAAAAATTCACCGGATTGTTGATTTCATGGGCAACCCCTGCAACCAAGTTGCCTAGTGCTGACATTTTTTCACTCTGTACCAGCTGCATATGAGAAGTTTGCAGTTCTGCCAACGCTCGCTGAGCCTGATGGTAGAGCCTTGCATTCTCTAATGAAATAGCCGCTTGCGTACAAATCAAGTTCAGCACTTCCACCCGGTGATCGGTAAACGCGCCAATCGTCAGATTATTCTCTAAATACAAAATGGCAATGAGCTTACCTTGATTAAGCAGGGGCGCGCATAAAACACTCTTAGGACGATGACGCAACACATAAGGATCTACCGTCAGCGTAGCGTGAACGGCAGCATTAAAAATAACCGCAGGCTCACCAGTATGCCGAACCTGATTCACCAACGACACAGGCAACAGTTCACCCGGCTTTAGCGCTTTCGATTGCAGTAAAATAGGCGGCCCACTCAAATCGCAAAAGGCTTCAATCACCCACTGTTTTTCCGCTTGGGCCTCTTCTTTCGGCATAATTAGCACACACTTATCAGCGCCCGCATTTTGAATCACCGCATCTAAAAGGGCCGCCAACAGTTTTTCTAACTCAATTTCGCTAGAGAGAATTTGAGCCGTGTTTCTCAGCGTCGTTAGATCAATCACCTCTGAAATACCTGCGTTACTTGTGGTTATCGACAGGTTATTGGCATAAGCCAAAATAGTGTCGGTAGAGGAGAGATTCTGTTGTTTTTTTCGTAGGGCAGGTTCTAGCAACAGAGCATAGCGCGATTCGAGATCGGCTACTTTAGCACGAGCCCCCCACCGGCCATAGGCATAGTAAGCATCTAGCATGTAGCTTTGAGCAATGCGGCCCTTGCCCCACAGCAAATAAAATTGAGCAGCGAGTTCGCAGGCGATCGCTTCTTCTTGAACAAATCCACTAGCAGTTGCCAGCGCGATCGCCTGATCATAATGATTAACCGCCTCTGCCTTATTACTCGTTAAGCGACAGCGCTCCGCTTCAACCAAATGCCAGCGATGCAGATGGTTCTCAGGCGATAGCCGAGCCCAGGTTCTCATTTTTTCCTGATTAACCACGACTCGCGACATCTGGTTCTGGGCATCATCTGCGATCGCCAAGCAAGCAAGCGAGTCGTAAAAAAACAAAGCTGGCAACCACTGAGAACCCATGATGCCCTGCAAGTATTTCAGCGAATCGTCAAAATTCTTTTGAGCCTCTAGCGGCTTTGCAAATAAATAAGCCAATATCCCTTGGTTAATATGCAAATAGGCCAGCCCCATCATATCGTTGGCCGCTAGGTGAATAGGCCGCATTGTCGTCTGCCGATAGGCCTCGCCCTCTAACTGAGTCGGCGTAGCCCCCTGACCCAACAGGTTAAGCACCACCTGCTGATAAATATCCAAGTAGTTAAAAGCCGCATCCTGATGGAGCCTACTCACGCTGTTGCGATCGCGTGCTAAGGTGTGAGTCAACTTTTCCAAATTTTGTCCAGCTAAATAAGCATAATGGCACCGCCCAGAAATGCTCCAGGCAGCATACTCAATATCCCCGCTCTCCAAAGCAACTTGATAGTTCTCCTTGAGCGGGCGCAAAGAATCTTTAATATGCGTTCTCCAGGGATAAATGAGAGAATGTACCAAAGCAACCACACGGGTTTGAATCTCTCTGGCCGGAATTTTCTCCAGCAGTTTTAAAGCCAAATTTCCCATTTTGTAGCCCTGATGAATATCCTCACAAGGCCCACATAAAATAGCGCCATACCACCCATACAAAAAAGCCGACAGCGGGCTGTTGCCAAATTTTAGACAGCGGTCAATACCCATGCATACCAGCAGAGGCAACACTTCAGGATGAGCGATATAGGCCGCTGACACCGCTTTAGTAAGCAAGCGAATAATGATTAAAGATTCAGGATCTTCCATTTCCGGCAGATCTATCAAAGTTTCGATAGGCTGATAGCTGAGCTGTACGGCAATCCCTCTGAGCGCGACTTGAACCTCGGCAGGCTCAGGCTGACGGGGGACAAATACACCCAACTGAGCCAGTAGCTGAAGCGTAATCTCTATCCCGTGAAGAAACTGATTTTGAGCAATCGTAGCCTGAATCTGAGTTTCGTAAGCAGATGTTTTATCCAACAGAGTATTAGCCTGCTGGAGCACCTGATCAATAGACTGTTGCATAGCAACCAGCTGGCCGGTGAGGTAGGCAATTTCAGCGGTTTCGTGATGCATTTTGAGCGTGAGGTCATAGTGAGTTTGCCAGCTGTTGGCAGGCAACAGGCGAATGCCCACCGTCAAATACTCAAATGCGCTGGTATAGGCCGTGGCAGCTTTGGCTCTTTGCGCAGCGCTAAAGTTTAGAGTAATTAAGCGATCGCGCTCCGCGTCACTCTCTATCAGCTCAATAGCCTGATTCAAGTGGTTCACAATATCGAAAAGCCTGTTTTCACCGCCATTTTCACTATCGTTTTCACCGCCGCTTTCACCGCCGCTTTCACCACGCTCTTGATAGCTTTGTTGGGCTAGCCGCTGACCAATCACCCGATGGGCAGCAGCCTGTTGGCCCGCATCTATCAGCCCGTAAGCAGCCTGCTGAATTCGGTCATGAACAAACCGATAGTGAGGATTAATCGCTTCTAAGGTGGCCGAGTTGGTGAGGGTCAAAGATTGGCAGCAATGGCGAAGCCCTTCCGTAGGCACATCGCCGACCTGTACAATCAAGCCCTCTTGCAGCGCACATCCCAAATCTGTAATGATCGCCTCTATTGGCCTTTCAGTCACAACCATCAGCGTCGCCAAATCGAACTGCGCACCAATACAAGCTGCTGTTCGCAAAACTGCTTGAGTGCTGGCCGTCAGTTTCTGTAAGCGCTGATGCATCAGCGTTTGCACATTGTCACTGCCAAGGAAAATAGCCTTAATTAGAGCCAAGTCATACTGCCAATGCCGGGCGTTTTCATCAAAGGTAATTTTGTCTTCGGCCTGAAGCGCGATTAAATACTGGGCTGAAAAGAACGGATTGCCATGGGTTTTTTGATAGATAAATTCAGCCAGCGGTTGAGCAAAGCTGAGCGTACTCCGCAGCGTATCGGCAACCAACTGGTTAACATCTGGCAAGCTTAGAGGCGAAAGTACCAACAGATTAACGTTGGCGCTGCGATCAAGCATCACCGCCGACTTCGTCTTTTCATTTTCTCTTTTATTTTCTCTTTCATTTTCTCTTTCAGATTCTGTTTCAGGTTCTGTTTCAGGCTCTCTTTCTGCTAATATCTCCCGTTGAGCCTGTTGATTCATCTGTTGTTTAGCACTATGGGCAGCACGAATATCCTCTAGCGTTAGCATCAATGGATGGCTATCGCAGACTTCGTTATCGCGGTAAGCGCCGATAATCAGCAGGTGACCATCATCTTGCAACAACAGCTGTAGCAAATTAAGTGAGGCACTATCAGCCCACTGCATATCGTCTAAAAAAATCACCAACGGGTGATGGTCGTTGGTAAATACCTGCACAAACTTTTGCAGCAGCAGGTTAAAACGATTCTCGGCGGCTTGCGGACTCAGCACTGTCGCAGGCGGTTGCCGGCCCACAATCCCTTCTAGCTCAGGAATCACCTCAATTAAAACTTGTGCATTGCGACCAAGGGCCGCCAATATTTGCTCTCGGCGCTGTTCTATCTGACTGTCGCTCTCACTTAGCAACAGTCTCACCAGTTCACGAAAAGCTCGAATAAATGCCGATAGAGATACGTTCCGCTGCAACTGGTCGTACTTGCCATTAATAAAATAGCCCCGCTGACAGGTAATTGGCTTTTGAACCTCATTAACAATCGCTGTTTTGCCAGCACCAGAACTACCGGCAATCAACATTAGCTCTGTGTTGCCCTGGCTCACTCGATGAAAAGCTGCCAGCAGTTGAGTCACTTCTTGCTGGCGACCATACAGTTTTTCGGGGAGTAAAAAGTAATCGCTCACATCCCGTTGACCCAGGGTAAACGACTTAATCTCGCCCGTCGCTTTAAGCTGATCTAAGCATTCTGTGAGGTCATGTTTAAGGCCAAACGCGCTTTGATAGCGATTTTCAGCATTTTTAGCCATCAGCTTTAGCACAATGCTAGAAACCATTGCAGGCAGCGTTCCGTTGCACAGCTGAGTGGGTGGCACCGCCTGCCTAGCCAAGTGCCCATGCACCACCTCCATAGGATCATCAGCGGCAAAAGGCAGCTGACCCGTCAGAAGTTCATAGCAGGTCACACCAAAAGAATAAAAGTCGCTGCGATAGTCAATACCCCGATTCATCCGGCCAGTTTGCTCGGGAGAAAGATAGGCAATAGTCCCTTCTAGGGCGGCGAGATCTCGTGTTTCTCGCATTTCGCGAGGCAGCGCAGAAGCAATACTAAAGTCAATCAGTTTGACCCGATGGCTCTGAGGATGAATGAGAATGTTGGCCGGTTTGATATCTTTGTGGATAATGCGGGCATCAAACAAACCTTCGAGTGCTTCTGCTACTTGAATAGCAATTTGTAAAAAGAGAATAATTTCTGACAGGCTGTCACCCATTTTGGGTTTAGCACTGTGACCGCAGGCAAGATCCGGCTTCGCTGCCTTATTTGTCCTATTTGCCTTTTCAGAGACGCTGCGATCGCTTCTTAAGATTAAAAACTGCCTCAGATCGCAGCCGCCAAAATCCTCCATGACCAAGGCGCTAGCCTTACCGCAAGGGACTAGGGCCAGGGGTTTGACAATAGTAGTCAAGTCAAGATCTTTAGCAATCGTGTATTGATTGCTAAACTGTACTAGCTCGTTAAAACTTGGGAATTCGTCTTTTAGAAATTTGACAACAACCGGGCGCTGATCTCGCTGGCGTAATCCTCGATACACCACTGTACGAGATCCCTCGTACAGTTTTTCGCTAAAGCTGTAACCTTGTAGTTGAACAGTCTCCTTTGAAGAAGGTGTTATCGAGGCATTCATATACCGGCCCTGTCAGGTTTTGAATGCCTTTAGTTTGCCCGCTTAACGCTCCGCACCTGCTTGTTGAGCCTCTTTTGAGCCTCTTCTGGGGCCTCTTTTGGGGCCTCTTCTGGAGATTCTTTGTCAAGTGCCTCTAAACTGAGCGACTTACATCCTCCGTACGGTTGCTTTACCGTCTTTTACTTCACCAATTAGTACTTCAGTGGCAAGCCCCACAAAAAGGCCATTTTCTAACACGCCCGGAATGTTATTGATAGTCTTTTCCATCTCAGCCGGATTATCAATGCCATCAAAGGTAACATCTAGCACCATATTGCCCTGATCGGTAATCACAGGGCCATCCTTAGCGATACCCATCCGCATTTCTACCTTACCGCCGAGCTTTTCTAGCGCGCGCGTAACTGGCGCGACAGCCATTGGCAGCACTTCTACAGGCAGTGCAAAAATAGTGCCAATTTTGTCGCTGAGCTTAGAGCTATCCACAACAACAACAAACTGATCTGCAAGACCATCAACGACTTTTTCGCGCGTATGCGCTGCGCCGCCGCCCTTAATTAGGTTCATCTGCGGATCAACTTCGTCGGCACCGTCGATCGCAATATCGATATGATCCGCGTCGTCAAGCGTCGTCAGCGGAATACCATGCTGCTTAGCCAGTACCGAGGCTTGAAAAGAAGTGGGGATGCCTACGATGTCTTTGAGTTCACCCGAGGCAATCCGCTCGCCAATAAATTGAATGGCAAAGGCTGTTGTAGAGCCTGTTCCAAGTCCAACAACCGTGCCTGACTTAACCATCGCCGCCGCCGCGCGACCGACTTCTTGCTTCATCAGCTTGACAGGATCCATTGCTGCTATCTCCTTAAGTGATCATCAAAAGTGATCAAAACTTTTCTATGACTAATAGCATGAGGGAAAGCGAGCAGCGAGTAAAGTGAATAACATAAGTAAACAACAGTAAACAACCCATGAATCAGACAGGGTCTCGCTCGCAGGGTATAAAACAAAAGCTTCTCTTAAGCGCCTCATCTTAAGCGCCTCATTAGATATGTCACCAAGCCCCTCACCGGCGACCTCATTACTAAGTACTGCACCGGCCACCGCATTGGGGGAACAGCGCCTTTGGTACTGGCGGGGCTGGCGAATTCGTTACACCCACCTAACCACAGGCTGTATTACAGCCTCTACGGCACCCCATCAGGCGCCCCTGCTGTTGCTGCATGGCGCGGGCTCTAGCCTGGAGCAATGGCGCGAAAATTTAACGGCCTTGGCTCAAGAGCGGCCTGTTTATGCCTTGGATCTGCTGGGTTTTGGCGGATCGCAAAAGCCTGCGATCGCCCTCAATACCGACCTATGGGTGGCCCAAGTCGCCGCCTTTTGGCAAGCCTATTTGCGCCGCCCAATGATTTTAATGGGCCATTCACTCGGTGCCTCCGTCGCTTTACAGGCCGCCACCACCCATCCCGATCAGGTGGCCCGACTGGTGATGCTCACTTTGCCCGCAGCCAGACAAGAAATTGGCAACGCTGCTGCCAAAATTGGGGCAGTGGTAGAAGGCTGGTTTACCTCGCCTTTGCTGATGCGATCGCTCTTCACCCTCATCAAGCGGCCAAAGCTGATTCGCTCTGTACTCACCAAACTCTATCAGCAGCCTGAGCGGGTAGATGACGCCCTGTTAGCAGGCTTCGTGCGACCCACCCAAGATCGGGGCGCAGCGCGGACGTTTTGCTACTTGGTAAAGTCACGCACCTCCGATAACTTCAGCCCCACCACGCGAGATCTCATTCCACTGCTGCATATCCCTACGCTGCTGCTATGGGGAAAGCGCGATCGCGTCATTCCCATTGCTTGGGGCCAATATGTCAACACCCTTAGCGACCAACTCACGTTTGTAGAAGTTGAAGACGCTGGCCATTTCTTTTATGACGAACGCGCAGACGATTTGCACAGCTTGATTGACCAGTGGCTAGCCGGGCAGCTACCTACGGGTGAACACTAGTAGTAATGAATGGGCGACAAGCATACCCCTAGCCTACTTAGGCATAAAGGTTTTGAACTGCCGCCGCCGCTGCTGCCAGCGACGAATAGAGGCTGCCTGTTGCTGCGCGTGAGACTCGGCAACTTCTGAGCGGTTGTTGTCAATCTGGCAGCTCTTAGGCTGTGCAAAGGTTTTATCCATTAAAGGCTCCGTAGTCAGGCAGTCTTTGAGATCTTGATAGTGATTTTCTAAGTTCATCGCGCGTTCTAGCTCAAGCGTATCTTGAAACCGACGGGCCGCTTCGGGATGCAGCATTTTGGTTAAAATGCGAGTGAAATGGTCGCTAATGCGTACCGAGCCTTGCCAATGCAGGTTTTGGCCTTGAGCAGAGGTAGCCAAATCCAGTGGCGATATTTTTGTGAGCATATACAGGCAGGTAACGCCCAAAGCATAAATATCGCTCGCGTAAGTGGGCTTGCCAGCGAGCTGTTCAGCCGGGGCAAAGCCCAACGTGCCAGTCGCGCGATCGCGCTCACCATAGAGACCGTCGTTGGGATATCGACGAACCGCGCCAAAATCAATCAAAACCAGCTTTTGGTCGCTACTGCGACGCATCACATTAGAAGGCTTAATATCGAGATGCAGAAGGTTTTGGCGGTGAATGTAGCCAATAATTGGAATCATTTCCCGCAAAAACTGCTTGACCTGCTGCTCACTTTGCGGGCCGCTAAGGCTGATTTCTCGGCTCAGCGTATGGCCCGGAACATGCTCCTGCACCAAATAAAACTGGCCATCTTCAGCAAAATGATCGAGCAAACAAGGGAGCTGAGTATGCCTGCCGAGTCGAGCCATCATACGCGCTTCTCGCTGAAAACGTCGCTTCAGGCGCTCTTCCAAAAGCGCTATCTGAGCCTGAGTGGGCACAACCTGACCCATCGGGTTGAGGCTATTTTCCGGCGACTGAAGCTTGTATTTCAGCTGCTTAATGACACAGGGGAGAGGCTGAAGAGCCGAGATGCCTTGAGCCGAGATGCCTTGAGCCGAAATATCTTGAGCCAGATATGTGGTGCCAAATCCGCCTTTACCTAGCCTGCGAATAATTTCAAAGCGATTTTTAAGCAGGCGCTTAGGGGGCTGTACATTGCCTGCCGCGTCCTGAAAGCTCGTGATGTCTTCGCCTGGCGATACGTGTGACCAGGGAACTGTGGGCAGTTCAACCGGATCAATATCTATAGAATTAACAGGGTCAATCAAAGAAGAAGAATTCATGGCTGTTGGTGCGACTTTCAGGTGCGGTCGTCTGTAAAACTGCTTAAGAGCTGCGTATAAAACACCTCTCTTAAACTGATAATGACCGCGCAATTACTGAGTCGCCCTCAGTGTTATTGCAGGATTGTTCTATTCTTTAAATAGCGGGGTCAATGGGTAAGGAGAAGCTAAAGGTACTGCCAATGCCTAGCTGACTTTTAGCCTCAATCGTTCCACCCTGAAGTGCTACCAACCGCCGACAAATGGCCAAACCAATGCCCGATCCGCCCGATGCGCGATCGCGCGATCTATCTGCTCGCCAAAACCGCTCAAACACATGGGGCAAATTCTCCGCCGAAATTCCCACCCCGGTATCTACCACTTCTACCCACACAAAGCCCTGCTGAGCGTATGCTCGGATACTCACCTGTCCAGTCGGGGTATGACGCAGCGCATTGCTCAGTAAGTTCACCAGCACCTGCTCAATTCGAGCCGGATCGCCCAGCACGGCAGGTAGCGGCTGAAGCATATCAATTTCTAGCGTCAGGGTTTCGTTGCCCAGCAGCTGATCGGCAAAGCGATCGCGCACCTGCTGAATTAAGGGAGCAAGGGAGAGCGATCGCATCGTCACCGGCAAATAGCCCGCTTCTAGCTTAGAAAGTTCTTGCAAATCATCCACCAGCCGCTGAAGCCGCTCAGTTTCTCGCACCAGTCGGTCGTAGTTTTTAGCCGAAGGTTCCACTGTGCCATCGGCTAGCCCTTCCAAATAGCCCTTCACAATCGTCAGCGGCGTTCGCAGCTCATGCGTCAAGTCGCCCACCAGCTCTCGCCGCCTGTGCTCTACCCCTTCTAAGTCATCAGCCATCCGATTAAACCCATGGCCCAAACGGTCAAACTCAGGGATATCGAGCGGCGGCACCCGTGATGAAAAATCACCTACCGCAAACTGCTGCGTTACCTGCTCCATCCGCAACAGCGGTTTCGAAATCCGTTGAGAAAGCCAGTAGCTCAGCGCGCCCGCAGTAGAACCACCTAGCAGCACCGACCCCATTACGCCTCGTATCCAGGCATCTTCAAAACCACGCAGTAGCTGCCCTCTCACCTCTTGCCGAACCCGAATGCCTCTTAGTTCCATCCGCTCTAGCGTCACCACAAAATAACGAGGCGTATAAAGGCGACTCACGGTCGCTAGTGCTATCACGGTTACTGCCAAGACGGCAAGCTGCGAAATTAAAAGGCGACTCCGTAGACTCAGTTTTTGAGGCATTTTCAACTAGCCATCCTCAAAGCGATAGCCCACACCCACCACTGTTTTTATATAGGATGGAGCCGATGGATTAGGTTCTATTTTTTTACGCAAACGAGCAATATGAGCATCAACCACCCGCTCATCCCCAAAAAAATCATTACCCCACAGCTTTTCAATCAGCTGTGTACGATTCCACACCCGCCCTGGATAGCTCATGAAAGTCGCTAGCAGGTCAAACTCTAACGGCGTCAGCTCTAATAGGTGACTAAGTTGCGGGTCAGGTGATGGGCTTTGCGTGTTTTCTTGGCCAAGCTGGGCACCCTCTGCCCCAAGTTGCTTGGGTTGCTTGCCTTCTGCTTTCTGACTTGCCGTTCGCTGATCAATGTCAACGATAAAGTGAGAGGTTTGATAGGTTTGGCTAGCAGGCTGTCCACTGCCCTGTCCACCGCCCTGTCTGAGGCTGCGCCTTAGCAACGCGCGAACTCTGGCTACAAGTTCACGAGGGCTAAAGGGCTTCACCATATAGTCATCGGCTCCGGTCGATAGGCCAATAATCCGGTCTATTTCTTCGCCCTTGGCCGTCAGCATCATAATATAAGGGTCTTTGGCTCCTTTTTGCTGGCGAATCCGGGTACAAACTTCTAGCCCGTCTAGCTGAGGCAGCATCAAATCCAAAATGATCAAATCTGGCTGAATTTTTTCAACCTGTGCCAACGCAGTGTTACCATCCCGGCAACTATGACAGTCAAACCCTTCCTTAGATAAATAGAGCTGAATGAGTTCGGCAATTTCAATCTCATCTTCCACAATCAAAATGTCCATTGATGATCTTGCCCTTAAAACTTGCCCTTAATGAGTCTGTAGCCTAATCTCTCTAAAAGGTAGTGTATCTTCTATCAATTTGCACTTCGAGCGCTGAGCAGAGCTAGCGCTAAGTTTGGCGCCCTATTTTGTCTCTATCATTATTTTTAACGTTCGTCAGCGTTCTTTGGTGAATGCTCCACGCTATGACTGCTCTTACATTTGAAACCTTGTCAGTAGCGCTCACCCAAGCGCTGGCTAGCCAAACCAATACGCCCCCTGAAACAACCGTTCGCTGCACATTGGGGCGAGATAAAGTGATGGTACTGGTAGAGTATCCACTACAAAACCTCAAAACAGAACCGCTTGCAGCCCCCACGCTCGACTGGTTAGAACAGCAGCTTCGCGACCAGTTTGATATCGCTGGGCTACCCGAAGAAGCCGCTGATTTAGCGAATTTTTCAGAGGCCGGTTCAGAAATTCCAGTACAGCTGTTTTTAAAGCACTTCAATGAGTCTAAACCGTTTACAATGCGGTCTTTTATTTGGAAGGTCGCCGATGGGTTCGATGATCTGTTTGGCGTATCTGCCACTGAAATATCTGCCACCGAAAACAGACAATACAGCGAACAAGTTACATCGGTTGAAGGATGGGCCATCGACTTAGGCGCATCCTCATCTCAAAATGCATCTAGCAGAGCCTCTATCCACGGAGGAAACCAAAGCTATGCCACATCCTTTTTTCCTAGTGGCAAGAGTCAAGACATTGCAGACGCTAACCCGTCAGAAAACAGCACTGGCTTAATTAAAGAACTGCCTAAGCCCTACTTTCAGACAGAAGAATTGGTTCCGCCTGAATTGGATGATGAGCACCTGCACCTAGAGCTAGAACCCGACTTAGAAATGAGCGGACTGTCTTCAATAGAAAGCTATTCCAGAGAAGACTACGCATCTACAGAAGACCACTCGTTTGCAAAAGATTACACCCCTGCGGAAGACTACTCGTTTGCAGAAGACCTTGCACCTACAGAAGACTATCTGCCTACAGAAGACTATCTGCCTACAGAAGACTATCTGCCTACAGAAGACTATCTGCCTACAAAAGACTACCTGCCTACAGAAGACTACCTGTTAGAAAAGAACTCGTTTGCAGAGCATCCGTTAGAAGACTTATCGCTAGAAAACCTGCCGTTAGAAGATGAGCTATCACTGTACACCGAAACCTCTTTGGATGCCGACTTGGCAATGGGTTTATCCGCTGCTCCCTTTTCAACGGAATCTTATCCAACGCTAGATTTACCAGGCGAGCCACGCAACTTAACCTTTGATGAGTTCAATCTGCCAACGCTAGAACTGCCCGGCGAGCCAAGCAACTTAGCCTCTGATGAGTTTGATCTGCCAACGCTAGATTTACCGAGCGAGCCACGCAACTTGGCCTCTGATGAATTCAATCTGCCAACGCTAGAACTGCCGGGTGCTAGCGTACCTGAGATTCCACCTGCCGATGCCGATTTTTTCAATCTTGATGAAGTCAGTACCCCCGCGCCTGTCTCCGCTGACGACACTCCTCAGACATCTGATTTGAGGTCTGACCTAGCGTCTGCGAATACGGCTGATTTGCTTCAAGATGCGTTTGAGCAGTCTGCCACTCAAGAAACTGAAGAAACTGAAGAAACTGAAGCTGACGACGCCCCAGAGCGAGATGACACACTTACTGAGCCAGATGCATTTAGCCCATCTGAGGCCAATGTCGCAGACTATTCCTGGAATGAAGAGCCAGAGGGCTTAACAGGCGTAGGTATCTCGCTCGATGAATTGGCCGATGGATTGGCCGATGAAGAGGACTACGAAGATGAATTGGCCGATGAAGAGGACTACGAAGGAGACTACGAAGAGGACTACGAAGATGATCCAGACTATTACTTAGAAGGCGAAGCCGCAGAGGACGAACCTTACAAGGAGGTTGCGCTCGTTGATGAAGAAGAGGTTCAACGGCAGCGCGAGCAGTGGCAGAATCAGTCTCAGCCACACAATCCGTGGATATTTGCGGGGGCAATAGGATTTGTCGTAGTGGGTCTATTAGGATTTGTGGTTACACGCCCCTGTACAGTTGGTCAGTGCGATCGCCTGCAAACCGCTCAAACAACCAGCACAGAAGCCATCAATAGCCTACGCACAGACTCTTCTTTAATCAACGTCACTGAATCTAAGCAACAGCTCAAGCGCTCCATCGGATTGCTCTCACCGATTCCCTTTTGGTCTCCTTACTACGATCAGGCCCAGTCTATGTTGCCTGAATACGAAAATCAGGTTCAAGCGCTAACCTACGTGGCCACCGCCCAAGAGACAGCCTATAGTGCTGCCGTCAGCTCCCAAGATCCGCCGCATCCCGTTTCAACTTGGCAAAAAATCGCCGATGACTGGCTCAAGGCAGCCGAAATGTTAGAGAAGGTGCCCAATGATAGCGCCGTACGTGAATTAGCCGACAATAAGCTCATTGAGTACCGAGCCAATCGCGCCACCATCTTGGTGCGGATTGATGCTGAATCTAAGGCTGAAGTCAGTTTGAGGCAGGCGATGCAGGCTGCGAGCTTAGGGACTCAACAGGCCGAAAATGCCACTTCTGTAGAAGCTTGGGAGACGGCATTGGCATCGTGGGAACAGGTTGTCGATAATCTAAGCCAAATCCCACAGGGCACCAACGCCCATGCAGAGGCGCAAAAACTGCTGCCCGAATATTTAAAAAAGCTAGATGAGGTACGCAACCGCACTGAACGAGAGCGCAGTGCCAGCGAGCTATTATCGCAGGCCAAGCAGCTCGCAGCCGATGCTCAAAAAGCAGAAGTTGAAGAGCAGTGGAGCCAGTCGGTACAAACCTGGAAATCGGCAGCTAGCCAGCTCCAAGGGATTCCTCATGGGACCATGGTTCATGCCGAAGCTCAGGCCCTGTACGGGCTCTATACAAATGAAGTCAGCAAATCGGAAAACAACCTTCAGGTCGCACTGCGGTTTCAGCCCTTTGAACCTAGCTTTTTTGCAGCCTGTGGCGTTACCGGCAACCAAAAATGCACCTACGCCGTGACCAGGGGCAACATCCGGCTAGACCTGTTCGAAGGCTACGACATGCTGATCGACCAGACCATCACACCGCCCGATCAGCGAATGGCTCAGCTCGCATCTGACCCCTCTTTTCCGCAGCTTAGCGAGCAATCTAATCAGCTGCTTCAAGACATTTCTGAACTGAGCACACAGGCTCAAGTACCTGTTAGGCTATACGATGCTAAAGGCGAATTTTTAGCGATGTATCGACCTGACCTCAAGGGTTTCACTCGCTAACGGGGATCTATTAGCTGCATCGCCGGGGTAAAAAATTGCTTCAAAATGCCATAGGTCACCAATAGCGACGCGATGAGGGTCGCTAAGGCCAGCATAAACATAATCAAAATTTGATACACAGCGGCTGTTAGCGGATTGGCTCCGGCCAAAATTTGGCCCGTTATTATCCCTGGCAAAGTGACGAGGCCAACCACCATCATGGCGTTAATCGTGGGAATCAGGCCTGCTTTAATCGCCGCCTGGCGGTATTTTTGAACGGCCTGAATCGGCGTTGCGCCTAGGCTTAGATGGGTTTCTATTTCAACTCGGTTATTGCGGAGGGCATTGACCAAACGCTCACCCGCAATCGAAGCCGCTGTCATGGCATTGCCTAGAACAATGCCGCTGAGCGGGATCAAATACCGGGGGTCGTACCAGGGGTCAGGATGAATCACCAGCAGGCTAACATAGCTCATGGTAACGAGGCCGCTGAGAAATATGGCCAGCCACACCCACTTCAAGAGCCCTGGCAAGTCTCGGTCTATGCGGCTGCGTGCAACGGTCGCAGCGATAGTGACCATTAGCGCTAAAAGGGCCAAAATAATGAGCGGATTGCGGGTTTCAAACACAAAGGCCAGAAAAATGCCTACGCCCAGCAGCTGAATAATGGTGCGTCCTGTCGCGATCGCCAGCAGTTTAGCAAGACCCAACCCCTGCCAGCTCGCCAGAGCAATGGCGATCGCCATCATCCCTGTGGCCCACAACATCCCAACTAAGTTAGGCTCAATCATGCTTTCTTCCGGATGCGTTTTCACCTTGCGTCTTAATCATCCTGCAAAAGCACTGTAAAATGCACCCTAGAACAGAAATAGATTTTCCTTGCCGCTTTCGCCTTAGTAAAAAAAACCGGCCTAAAAACCCGGCCTCTAAAACTGGCCTACTAGCCTCCTCCTCTAAGCAATACCCCTCGTGAATAAAATCATCACTCCCGTTCCGCCGCTGGATCTGACTGGTCAGTACGCCACCATCGAAAGCGACATCAGTACAGCTGTCTTAAAAGTACTGGCGTCTGGGCAATACATTAACGGCCCAGTAGTGGAATCGTTCGCGACCGCCTTTGGTCACTACATTGGAACGGAGGAATGCGTCGTGTGTAATTCGGGCACCGATGCGCTGTATTTGGCATTGCGATCGCTCAATATCGGCCCCGGTGATGAGGTCATTACCTCACCCTTTACCTTTATTGCCACCGCCGAAGCCATTAGCGCCGTTGGGGCAAAGCCGGTTTTTATCGATATTGAGCGCACGACGCTAAACCTAAACCCAACCCTCATTGAGGCCGCCATTACCGAACGAACCAAGGCAATTATGCCGGTTCATATTTTTGGTAAGCCAGTCGATATGGATGCGGTCATGGCGATCGCACAGCAGCATTCTCTATGGGTCATTGAAGACTGCGCTCAGGCAACCGGGGCAGAATGGAGAGGCCAAAAGGTAGGCAGCATCGGTCATATGGGCTGCTTTAGCTTTTTCCCCACCAAAAATTTAGGCGGCTGTGGAGACGGCGGTGCGCTCACCACCAACCATCCTGATATTGCCGCGACGGCTCGCCTGCTGCGCGAACATGGCAGCAAAGTGCGCTACCACCATGAAGCAATCGGCATTAACAGCCGCCTAGATGCCGTACAGGCCGCTATTTTGCAAGTTAAGCTACAGCACTTAGCCCAGTGGAACGCTCAGCGGATGGCCGTAGCCGAACGATATCGGCAGCTACTAGCATCCATACCCAATGTCCTAGCCCCCAGCGAAATTAAAGCAGGCACCAGCGTATGGAACCAATACAGCATTTTGCTAGAAGGGTTTACGGCTAATCGGCGCGATCGCCTGCGCAGTGCCATGCAAGATCACAGCGTTTCTACCATGGTGTACTACCCTATTCCCTTGCACCGTCAGCCCGTGTACCAAAACTTAGGCTATGGTGAAAACGCCCTGCCAGTGAGCGATCAAGCGGCTGCTGAAGTACTGGCACTACCCATGTTCCCCGAGCTCACCGAGCAACAGCAAGAACAAGTCATACAGGCACTACGGAAATCTCTCCAACAAGTCTGAAGGGTTTTGTATTTTTGTATACTAAGATGAAGAAGCTGATACAGCACGCTTTCTAAGCGAGGACATTCGCTGTTGGAAATAGTGCTAATACAAGCTTTGCTTCTATGTCTTTGCCACTATGACAGACCTCAACGGTTCGACAGAGCCTTCCTTTGGAAACGTCGCGCCCGAAAGCGCCACTTGGAGAGCCCACCAAAACGCCCACCAAAACGCCTCCGACACCGACCCCCGTTATATGCATCACTACGACTGGCAGGCGATCGCCCGGTACTACCGATGGCGTCCGTTAGTCATCATATGGCGCACACTAACCGTTTCCTGGATGCTAGGCGCCTTTGCCTTAAACCTCCTGTCTGATCATATTTTCAAACGAGCCGTTATCAATCAAAACAAGCGGGCCATTCGTTTACGGCAAATTCTCACTCAGCTGGGGCCCACATTCATCAAAGTAGGCCAAGCACTCTCAACCCGTCCCGACCTGATCAAGCCCAGCTTTTTAGATGAGCTCATCAAACTGCAAGATCAGCTGCCGCCTTTCCCGACCGACATTGCCCGGCAGATTATCTACAACGATTTAGATCGCACACCAGAAGAAATCTACAGTACTTTTTCGGCCGAGCCCATCGCCGCTGCCAGCCTAGGACAGGTATACAAAGCTCGGTTATACAGCGGTGAAGAAGTCGCTGTCAAAGTGCAACGACCTAACCTAATGCCCATCATCTGCCGCGATCTTTACATTATGCGGTGGGCCGCTGGCTGGATTGCGCCCTGGCTACCACTCAACTTAGGGCATGACTTAACCTTGATTGTCGATGAGTTTGGCAGCAAGCTTTTCGAAGAAGTCGACTACATCAACGAAGGGCGTAATGCAGAGAGGTTTGCCGCGAACTTTCAAGATGAGCCACTGGTTAAAGTACCCGCCATCTACTGGCGCTATACCAGTACCCATGTGCTCACCATGGAATGGATTAACGGCTTCAAACTCACAGACACCGAAAAGGTTAAGCAGGCGGGATTAGCCAGCAATGATCTGGTTGAAATCGGCGTTTCCTCGGGTCTTAGACAACTACTAGAATTTGGCTTTTTCCACGCTGATCCTCACCCTGGCAACTTATTTGCCATGCCCGATGGCCGCATGGCCTACATTGACTTTGGCATGACCGACCAGCTCGATCAAAACACCAAAGAAACGCTCGTAGATTCGGTAGTTCACCTCATTAACAAAGACTACGTAGATTTGGCTAATGACTTTGTCAAGCTGGGCTTTCTTACCCCAGATATAGACGTCAGGCCAATTGTCCCTGCCTTAGAAGCAGTATTCGCAGATGCGATTGGGGCTAGCGTAGGCGACTTTAACTTTAAATCTATTACCGATAAATTTTCGGAGGTCATGTATGAATATCCATTCCGTGTACCTGCAAAATTTGCCCTCATTATCCGGTCTTTAGTGACGCAAGAAGGCTTGGCTCTGAGCTTAGATCCTAACTTCAAAATAGTTGAGATAGCTTATCCTTACGTCGCTAGACGTTTGCTCACCGCTGAAACACCAGCGCTCAGAAGACGGCTCATTGATGTGCTCTTCAAAGACGGTCACTTGCAGTGGGCACGGCTCGAAAATCTGCTGATGATCGCCCGCGCCGATAATAGCTTTGACATCATTCCAACGGCAGGCCTAGGCCTTCAGTTTTTAGTGTCAGAAGAAGGCCAGTACCTCAGACAGCAAATTTTACTCGCCCTCACCGAAGATAATCGATTGCATACTGAAGAGGTTCAGCGGCTATGGGCGTTAGTAAAAGATGACTTACAGCCCGATAGGCTATTGGGCGCTGCCTGGGGTGCGTTAGCAGGGCCAATTCAGCAGCGAATTGTTGATTTTTCTAAAGAGCAAGCCGCCGCATTAGTACCTGCTGAGCTAGTCGGCGCTTTTCAAAAAGCATCGACGCCCTAGTAACCAGACTTCATAACGCGACTTGATAGCACTTTGATGCAAACAATTCGTCATAGCGTTTGATGTACAATTGATTTAATATTCGTTTACAAAAGCCTTCTTAAAGCCCTATGTACTATCCCCAGACGCCTCCTTATTTCATGCTAGTGGCGGGTTTGCTAATTTCCATAGCATCGGGGACTGCGTTCTCTGCTGTGTTAAAGGAGACGGTGGGCGACTGGTACAAAAACAAATCAACCCGATCAATTTCTAAACTTCAAGGCTTTGACTTGCAGCTTCCGTTTGCCGGTATTTGTTTAGGAAGCTGTATATTTTTGGCTTCCGGGATGTGTATTTTTGGATTTACGCCGTTAATCGCCTATGGGATGGCAACGCCATTGGTACTGCTGAGCGCAGTTCTCGTTTGGGTTCAGCTGCGAAAAAATTTGGCGATACTAGAAAGTGGGAATACGCGCGCTTTTGAGTTGGATGGCTTTTAAGCATTCATACAATTAAGCATCACAGAATCATCGCAGCGCCCATCTGGTGACCATCTCCAGATACTTCAACTTTCCAACCTATAGATTCTCCAATCGGTTTAGCTGCTGCTGCGCAGCGGTTGCCCATTCTGGGTTGCCTTGCGATACATAGAGATTAATAGCCACCTGGAGCTGCGCTCTGGCTTCGTCGTAGCGCGCTAGGTTGGCGAGTGCTAGCCCTTGAGCATAGCGGGCATGGCCAAAGTCAGGTAGGTAGGTAGAAGCCGTTTCAAAGGCGGCAATAGCAGTTTCTAGCTCACCTTGCTGAGTAAGCGATACGCCCCGTCCATAGTGAGCTTTGGCGTAGTCGGGAGACAGCGCTAAAGCCTGCTCAAACACGGCCAGAGCCTGGGCATGTTCTCCCCGACTCTGGTGTATCATGCCCAGATGATAGTGCGGTTCAGGCGCGTTGGGACCATAGGCCACCGCTTTTTGAAAGGCGTCAAAGGCAGCGGCTGAGTTACCTTTTTGGCGATGGAGAAGACCCACATTGTAATGGGCTAGGCCCAGTGTCGGTTCGAGAGCAAGCGCCCGATTTAGGTAGCTCTCGGCCTGATCTAGGTTGCCACCTTCTAGCAGGGTCGCACCCACGTTAACGTAGGCTAGGGCAAAAGCCGGATCAGCCTGGGTGGCCTGCCAAAATGAGGTCGCGGCTGCCTGCATTTGATTGTTTTGTCTTAGGGCTAGTCCTAAGTTATAGTGAGCGGCTGCCGAGTCAGGAGCTAAAGAAACTGCTTGTCGGAAGGAGGCGATCGCCAATTCAAGCTCACCTTGCTGAATAAATGCAATTCCTTCTGCTAGCGCATCCTCAACTGCGGTGGTCTGAGCTAGCAAATCAAATCCATCTGGAGCAATACCGAGCGGTTTGAGTGATGCGCGGATTGTTAAGCCTTCTTCCTCTAATCCGCTCTCTGATCCCCTTTCTGATCCCCTTTCTGATGGGCTAGCAGCGATCGCTTCAGACAAGCCAGTACTGATACCTATGGAGGTAAAAACCATAGCGGGAAAAAGGACTAAACAAGCCTGATAGCGATTGAGCCGTTTTCGAGCAGCCATTTTTATTTTCAGCGTTTCTAGTGTGTTTTCCCTAATCTAGGGCGATAGGGGACAACCACTAACCACATCTGTGCCACTTGATACATGCGTAAAACACATGTTTAAAAGTGATCTATTCACGACTTTAAAACTACTCACGATTTTTTCAGCCGCTGTCAGCGCTATGCAACAGATGTCGCAGATCCAGCGGTGACACTGGCAAGATCGGCTGGGTTGAGATTGTGATTGACCACTGCGCCATCGCGAAACCAAATGACTCGGTTGGTCAAACGCGCCACATCGGGCTCGTGAGTGACCATCACCACGGTAATACCGCTGTCGTTCAGCTTTGAAAAAATGTCGATGACATCTTGAGTGGTTTGGGTGTCGAGTGCGCCCGTTGGTTCATCAGCCAATAGCAACAGAGGCTGGTTGACGATGGCACGGGCGATCGCAACCCTTTGCTGCTGCCCACCCGATAGCTGGTTGGGCCGATTGTTAAGGCGATCGCTTAAGCCCACCTGAGCCAGCGCGTCGGCAGCGCGTTCCTTTCTCTCTTTTCCGAGCACGCCTGCGTACATCATCGGCTGCTCGACATTCTCTAGCGCGGTGAGATGAGTGAGCAAATGAAACTGCTGAAAGACAAAGCCAATTTTACGATTGCGAATATGGGCGAGTTCGTCTTGCTGGAGTTGGGCGACATTTTGCCCATCAAACAGATACTCGCCGCTAGTCGGCTGGTCAAGGCAACCCACCATATTCATCGCGGTCGATTTACCTGACCCCGAAGGCCCCATAATTGAGCAGTATTCACCCGGATGAATCATCATATTAACGTCCCACAGAGCGCGGACTTCGGTGTTGCCTGCGCCGTAAATTTTGGTGACATGCTTGAACTCAATCAGCGGCAAGATGACAGAAGAAGACATGGATTACGCGCTACGTAGCGCGACGATAGGATCTAGCTTGGCGGCTTGGCGAGCAGGAACAACGCCAAAAAACAGGCCAATGCTGCCAGAGACACCGACTGCAACCACAACAGCCGAGAGTGAGACGCCTGCTTCAAAAGGAGAAAGGGCCGCGATGATAAAAATGCCGCTGACGCCCAGGCCCGTACCAACGAGACCACCGAGGGCAGAGAGAATGACCGCTTCGATCAAAAACTGCGTCAGAATATCTTTTTGGGTTGCGCCGATGGCTTTACGGAGGCCAATTTCTTGAGTGCGCTCACGAACCGAGACCAGCATAATGTTCATAATACCGATGCCGCCCACAAAAAGAGAGATAGAGGCGATCGCAGCAAGCATTAGGGTAAGCGCCCCCGTTACCGTATTGGCAATATCTAACAGGGTGTCTTGGCTAGATATCGAAAAGTCATCACCTTCTGTAATGCGATGGCGCAGTCGCAGCAGGTTAGTGATTTGAAACTCGGCAGTTTCCATTACGTCTGGATCATTGGCCGAAACTGAGATAAAACTCACATCAATTCCATAGGGAGATGTCCGCCCCACAATCCGACTGGCCAGCGTGGTAATTGGTATCATCACCGCGTCGTCGTAGTCCAAGCCTAAGTTAGAGCCTTTTCGTTCTAAAACACCGACAATCTCAAAGGTAATGCCCTTGATGCGAATTTGCTTGCCGAGCGGACTTTGATCATCAAACAGGCGATCGGCCAGGGTATCGCCAATCACAGCAACAAGGCGGTTAGAGCGCTGATCGAGATCGTTGAAAAAGCGGCCCTGAGCGACTTCAAAACTGCGCACGGGAAGAAAGCCTTCGGTGGTCCCTACGATGCTGCTGCTGGTGTTGCGATTGCGATAGCTCACAATCCCCTGGGTGGTTTTTTCAGCCGCGACAGCAGTGACAGAAGGCACCTGTGTCGCGATCGCCTCCGCATCAGCAACCACCAGCGTACGCGGCGTATCTAAATCACCCAGCTGCCGGGCTTCACGATTTCCGGGCACAATAAACAATACATTCGGCCCCAAACTTTGCAGCTGACCATTAACATACTTTTGCGCGCCCTCCCCAATCCCGATCATGGCAATCACAGAGGCATTGCCGATAATAATGCCTAGCATTGTCAGACCACTGCGCAGCTTGTTCGCGCTCAGCGTTCTGGTCGCCATTCGCAGGCTTTCAGCAAAATCCATAACAGTTACGACAGCAGGACGAAAGCTACAGCAATCAATGCTGCAGACGATCACAGCGTAACGAATTTTGGACTAAACCGCCCAAAGCTGTATACCGTAAAACTGCATGTCAAATGAAAATTTGAGAAGGACTATGTGGAGTTCCTCTAAACAACCCTCCAAGCAACCCTCTAAACAGACACAGAATATACAGAGGATTTGGCATATACAGAGGATTTGGTTATCTCCTTTTGGGCTCGCTGGTAGTCTTCAGGAACACCGACATCTAAAAAGGAGCCAGTGGAGACAAAACCATAGACTTGAAGCTGCTGAAGATACACCGCTATGAAATCGTTTTCAAAGGAAAATTGAGGAGGAAGGAATTTTTGGATGCCGTCAAATAGGGTTTGGTTGAGCAAATAGATGCCGCCATTGATCAGTCCTTCGGCCTGATACTGCTTTTTTTCAAAACCGACGATGCGCGCTCCCTGCTGCCGGACGGTGCCGTAGCGGCTAAAGTTTTGCATGGGCTTAAGTGCCAAAGTAAGGTCGGCCTGCCGCCGCCGATGGCTTTCGACCATCGCCGCAATATCAACTTCAAACAGGGTATCGCCATTAACTACCAACACTTCGGGCGATCGCGTATGAGCCAGCGCATTTAAAATGCTGCCACCCGTACCCAGCGACTTTTTGGCAATGGCATAAACAATTTTGCGATTGTAGGCAAGATCGCCAAAGTAAGCTTGCACAACCTCATGCTCATAACCTACGGCTAGCACCACTCGCTCAACCACAGAGTGACGCAATAATCTTTCTAGCAAAATATCCAAAAAGGGGACATCGCCCACAGGAGCCATTGGCTTAGGGACTTCTGTAACGACTTCTCTTAATGGGGTGTCTGAGCTACCCACTAAAACAATAGCATCCATATTTATATAAAAGTAACCGTGAGAAATGGTGTTTTAACTGCGTTTAACAACTGCGATGCTGGCGTGAGAATCAATATGAAACTGAACTAAAAACCGCTCTAGGAAAAATATTTAATCAGTCGCCGTAGCCGTTGTTATCCACAAAAGATGAAAGAAGCTCAATTAAAATTATTTGGCTAACGCTCAAAAGTTTGTTGCTGTGCTGATAGGCGGCTACCTATTTTTGAGCAGCTTGGATGAATCACGACGAGAGCCTTTGCAGAGTCAGCTAGAGCTGTTTGGCCCAACTGTTTGGCCCAACTGTTTGGGCCAAACAGTTGGGCCAAATAGATTTGCAGATTTGTTCATGAATGAACCATCTAATAGCCGTCTAATAGCCACCTAAATTACGCTTTTCATAATTCTCAATTTTCCTTCTCCAGAGGCTTGCAGAAATTTTAAAGTACCGGACGAGGGTCTCAATTCCTCGCTTTCCCACATAATTTTACTGATATACCTTCCCCCATCAGAAACTCACATATGCAGTTTCAATAGAATTTTGCACAGTAGCATGAGGACTCTATAAAGCAAGCCAAATACAGCAAGCCGATTGCAAGGGACTTAAAACGCTGAACTGCACTAACATTAGAAAACGTCAAATACAGTACTTGCAAAGCCATATTTACAGCATATTTACTTGGTTCAGTTAATAAAATAAAACAGCTATCTCGTGGGAAAAAGATAGCCACATATAAAGAGGGTTAGTAATTCTTTTGATTGCTTGACTTGAAGCGGCCAACTTCAAAGCCCCGTTTTTTCGCATGCTTCGTCTTACGAGCCGTTACCCGCTTGCGCCACATCTCAAAGCTAGAGCGCTTCATATAGCGTCGCATCACAGCAATCACATCTTGCTCTTTAAGGCCAAACTGTTGTTCAATCACCTCAAAAGTCGTTCGATCTTCCCAAGCCATTTCAATCACGCGATCAATTGTGGCTTCATCTAAATGCTTTTCTTTCATCAGTTTTCTTATGGATAACAGCACTTATGTATAAAACGAGTCAAGCAATGATGAGGCGCACAAGCCCTTAATAGCTACTCAAAAATGGCTACTCGAAGTCTCCTGGCTTTGCCGCCAAATACTGATCGTCTTTTAGTTGGATAACCATCAGTTTGGCCGGTTCATCGCCCACACAGCCTGACTGATGGCTCTGATGGCCTGACGCATCTGGGCGCGTGTTTTGGTCACCGCCAAACGACAGATCTCCAGGCCCCATCTCTACGCGCAGGCCATCCATCGTCTCTACATACCAAACGCCCGATAGCGGCACAACCCACTGGGGTCTAGGATTTTCGTGCCATTCACCCACCCAGCCTACCGGTAAAATAGAAAACAGCACTTCAGCAGCGCCGCTCATGAGTCGGTCGTTCCACTGCGGATCGGCATCGCCGCCCATGCTCTCTTTTTTGTAGTTCGTTAGCTTGCACTGGGTCTGATGGCTGACGCCATTCTCATCTGTCCAGACATGCCAGTAAGTAAGCTGGGGCTTTTCGGCAGGAGAAGAGGTCATGGTCAAAGAAATCCACACGCAATCTGAAGGAAGCAAATAGTCGGATAGGAAAGATTTTAGCCGGACTATTCAGCCGATTTCTTCCCCCCAAAGAGGTTTTTAATGCCATTGATGGCACCCATGAGTCCTCGTTCAGAGCGATCGCGCGGCTTCACCGCTGGCTCAATATCATCATCCTTCTCACCCTTGAGTCGATAGCCATACTCCAAATTGTCCCGATACTTTTTCAGCACCGGAAAAGCCCGGAACGCGCCTTGGAGCAAATCTGCCTCGCTGTGATAAATCGCTCGACTAATCTGGCTAGAGCGACGCACGGCAATGGCCCCAATTGGATACCACTGCTTCGTGCCATTGCCACGGACATACACCTCATACTCCGGCAGGCCATCGGTCTTCATTTTGTCGTACTGCTGGGAGGCCTTTTCGCGCTTCTTGGTACGCTCCGACTTGGGCTTTTTCGGGGTCTTATTCCCAAAACCAACTGGCTCAGACATATCGTTCACTCGTGGCGTTGATCAAATGTAACTAAAAGTTTACATTACTCTCATAATAGTGCCAAACCCTTAGCGATCGCGAATATACTTTGCCCGGTATACCGGCAACCCTTTTTCCTGCGTCACGCGCTCCCGATCGGTCTGCGCCGGGAACGGACTTTCGCTGAGCCAGCTAGCGCCCTCACGGACAAAAGCTGAGTTTTCATCGAAGCGATCGCACATTTCCGCACATACCTCCTCAATATCTGACTGTAGCCAAACCATCCCACCTGACGGCATTTGCTCAGCCAGCACATCAACCAGTTCCGGCTGCACCACTCGCCGCTTTTGATGCCGCTTTTTAAACCAAGGGTCCGGAAACTGAATGCTCACACACTGTAAAGGGCATCCTCCCGGCCAATCAGCAAGCAGGGGCCTGAGCGAATTATTCGCATTGCAAAAAACAAAATGCAAATTCTTTTGCAATGCCTGATCTCGCCGAATCAAAGCCCGATCAACTAGCGGCTCTCGAATCTCTAAACCCAAAAAATTCCACGCTGGCAGTCGCGCCGCCATCTCCCGCACAAAATCACCCTTCCCGCAGCCAATATCCAAATGCAGTGGCAGTCGAGAATTGGCAAACACCTCAGACCAGTCTGGCACCTCTGCCGGATTGGCATATTTACTGCTCAGCGGATTTACATGCTGACGAACGCGACGAATAGGCGGCATAGAAAACACTAAAGTAATCAGAATTATCCAGCTTACAGCCCGAAGCCAACTCTCTGGTTAACTAGCTATTCACTGGCTATTCACTGGCTATTCACTGGCTATTCACTGGCTATTCACTGGCTATGCGTGATGCACAAGTTATGTGCTAGCACCTGTTTACCCTTTGACTAGCCCGTTCACTACCAGCTAAGTAAGGAATGGGTGCGCTTGCCGGTGGCCAGCTTTGCCAAATAAACCGCACCAGTAGCGGCAGCGAAACGCCCACTAAAATCAAGCTAATCCACCACAGCTGCTGAATATCACCCACGGTGGGTACTTGCCCGCCGGAGGTCATCTGATGCAGACGATCTATCCCAACTGCCGCCAAATTATTCAGCGAATGGCAGGCAATGGGCACCCACAGGCTGCCAGTGCGTACATACAGCAGCCCCATCACCAACCCAAACAGCATTAGCCCCGGCGGATTATCGGGATGCAGCAAGCCAAACAGCACCGAAGAAGCGATGAGTCCCCACCGCAACCCCCATTTAGTGCTCCAGCGCTGAAGCAAAATCCCCCGAAATATTAGCTCTTCGACTACGGGCGCATATATCAGCAGCAAAAACAGCATTAGCCGCTCATAGAGCTGCGGATACATGCTATCTGTACCGCTGAGCGTGACAGATATCTCTAACAGCTGAGCGACATAGCCTGGAGAAAATAAAGAAAGAAAATAAAAAATAATGGCAGGGATTCCCAGCGAAAATAGTAGCAGGCTAGCCACCAGTAACACGGCGTAAAAAATAGAGAATCTAGGTGCTCTTCGTCCGAATAAACGATTGATTTTTAAACCCTGAAGCTGACCTACCCACAGGATCACAACGACCATAATAGTGAGGATGGAAATCGTTGAGATCGGGGTCAAAATAGGGTCGCTACCTGCGCTAGGCAATACACGCCACTCTGCGAGGAGCGAATACACAATACCCATTAACAGGCTAGCCACCAAGAATGTTCCTAACACTAGATAGCGACTGCGAAGGGTAAGAAACGGGTTGGGAGGTGAGGAGATGAGCCTGTCCATTCGGTATCGGTAGGCGATCGCTATTTTAGGCTTCCGCTTATTTTTATTTCACTGCTCATTATAGAAAGCTTTGACCTAAAGCATGTAACGTAGCGCTGCCTAGTAATCCAAAGTGCCAATCCAAAGTGCCAATCCAAAGTGCCACATCTTCAACATCTTAATTCAATGCCCATGCAAAGTTGCTAAAGTATCTGGGTAGTCAGGCTTTAGCCCAATAATAGTGCCGCCCTCTAATTCTTCAGTGCCGCCGCCTAATCCTTCAGAAGCATCAGATTCCGTAGCCGATTCCGCAGCTGAGAATATTTCACCGACACCTGAGCCAACCCCGCCCTCCAATAATCGGCGGGGTAATCGGCGGGGTCGAGGTAAGTTTCGTTGGTTCTGGTTTGGGATATTTACAGGCACCCTGCTTAGCGCGGCCGGGTTAGGGTTTGCTGCTTGGGCTTGGTTCTTTATTAACGAAGAACTCTCCCCTCTCATTTCTAGAACACTCACCGAATCGCTAGGGCGTCCGGTAGAGCTCGGCGAGGTGGAACAGGTCACTTTCAGCAGCCTGCGGCTTGGCCCCTCTCAGGTAGGCGTTTCTGACAATGACCCGACCACACTCAGAGCCGATGCTGTCACGGTTGATTTCAATCTAATCGAGACGCTCCTGACGAGAGAGCTAGGGCTAGGTCTCACCATAGAAGGCGCTGAAGGCTATCTAGAACAGGACGAAGATAGAGGCTGGCTCAACGTCACCGTTCCTGAGCAGGATGAAGAAGAGAAGGATAGGCGGTTTGACGTGCGGGTAGAGGAGATTCATGTGCGCGATTCTCAGCTCACGCTTGTACCAATACCGCCCTCAGATAGAGAACCTGAACCTATTTTAATTAACGAAGTTCGCGCGGAGGCAGCGTTTGATCGAGTTACTGTAGCCGGGGAAGATACAACGCGATCGCGCTTTGAAGTCACTGGCGATCCCGCAAAAGGAGGCGAAATCGCATTAAAAGGAGAAGTGCAGCCGATAGAAGCGGTAGCAGCCGAAGCCGAAGAGGACGCCCCCCAAAGCGATTCACTAGAAGATCTAGAAACGAACCTAGATGACGACCCGATTAAAGTTCAGTACGCGACGAACTTAGCGATTCAAGCTGACCAAGCGCCGGTAGCTGATGTTCTGAGTTTTACGCTCTCTAGCATTGGCTATGCGACCGATCAGGTCGTTGTTCCTGTCGGCACCGTTAGCGGCACCACAAATCTAGGCTTTCGACCCCAACAACCCGTCGATTATTCCGGCGTGCTGGTGGTAGAAGATGCGCAGGTAGAAACTACAATTGTGCCCCTACCGCTGACTGAGTTAGAGGGTCAGGCGCGCTTTGAAGGCAATGAGTGGGTGGTCGATAGCTTAACCAGCGAATATGGCGAAATTGAAATCAATGCCGAAGGCCTAATCGATTTTGACGAAGGGCTTGATTTGGCCTTAACGGCTGAAGAGGTCACCGTCGAAGAATTCACCGAAACGATTGACCTTGATCTGCCGGTTCCTACCGAGGGCACGTTTGATGCCGTCGCCTCCGTTCAAGGGCCGATTAACAAGCCAGAGATTACAGGCACCGCAACCGCACGCTCCCCGGTTGATGTCGATAAAATCACCTTCACTGACGCATCAACCGACTTTTTACTTCAGGGCCAGCGGCTATCTCTCAGTAATATTGCCGCAACGCCTAGCTTTGGAGGCACGCTCAGAGGGTCGGGGGAAGTCTTTTTGGGCCAGGGATCGCCCTTTACGTTTCAAGCTGACGCGAGCAGTATTCCGGCCACTGAAGTGGCTCAGATCTACAACCTTGAGCCCGGTTTTAGACTGGGCTTGGTTTCGGCAAATGCGACGGTGGTCGGCGGCAGCAACGGCGTTACCACAACGATTAACTGGGATGCGCCTGCGGCCCAGTATCCCGGCTCGGGCACGATTGATATCGACGGCAGGGCGATCGCCTTTCGAGACACCACCTTTCAGCTGGGGGGCGGCATCGTGACCGGCTCCGGCAACTTGCTAGACGGCGTATGGAACGGCGATGTTGATCTGCAAAACGTGCAGCTCAGCGCCTTCTCAGACGATCTCATAGGTGATATCAGCGGCCAGTTTCAGGTCAGCGGCAATACTGCCGACACTAGAATTGGTGCAATCCGAGGCAGCGGCAACGTCGCCTTTTCTAATGGGCTTGCCACCTTCAGCCCGCAATTTGCCAGTTTGAGCGATCGCCTCACGGCGCAGGTCAGCTGGAACGGCCAACAACTGCAAATTACTGAAGCGAATACTGACCGCATCACCGCAAGCGGCACCCTCACGCCTATTTTTGATAGAGGCTTTGAAGGGCTCGAAAGGCTCAATCTCAACGTCGTCGCGCAAGACTACAGCATCAACGAAATTCCCTTCGTTACGATCCCCGACGCGCTAGACCTTACTGGCCGCGCCAATTTTGTCGGTTCAATTACCGGCAATCCGCTTTCGCCCACCATCAGCGGCGATGTGCAAGTCACTGATTTGGTCGCTAACCGTCTGCCGTTTAACCCATTCTTGAGTGGATCTGTTGACTATGCAGCCAATAGTGGACTCGATCTTAATTTGACGGGTGAAACCGACAATATTGCCCTCAATGTTGGCCCTACAGCGCTGCGGGACGATGTTGCGATCGCCACCCCTGATCTCAACTTCAATGTAGGCTGGCGCAGCGCCTTCGCTAGAGGCCAAACTCAGGGCGACGTGCTCAGCGTAGAAGCGGGTAACTTTCCTCTCTCTACCCTCAACTTCCCACCCAACGGCGCAGGCGATATTGGCCAGCTGCGAGGAACCCTCACCACAGCCGATTTAGACATCAATCTCAATCGCCAAACCGTCGAGGGCGACATTGTTATCGATCAGCTGGGACTCGGCTACATCGGTGCAGGGCGGCTGGTAGGTCAGGTTCGTTACGCGAACCAGCTAGCGACCCTCACCAGCGGCGAACTGATCCTTAACGACAACCTCTACAGGCTCAGCGGCAGTCTCGATTTGGCCGATCCCATCCCGACTTACCGCGCTAGCCTCAATACTGAAGAAGGCAATATCCAAAATCTTCTGACCGCCCTTTCTATCTATCGCCTCGCAGATTTTCGTCGCGGGCTCACCGCTCCCGATTGGCTAGAAAATCCACCTTCTGAGCAGCTATTAGATAGCATTTTGGCCACCAGCCCCACGGGCAGAGCAGATGCTGCGCTGATTCAACAGCTGCGCCGCTTAGCAGAAATTCAGGCTATTCAGACAGCAGAGGCGATCGCCGCAGACAACCAACCCTTGCCTCCCCTGCAAGACCTCAACGGCCCGTTTGCAGGTAGCCTACAGCTCACTGGCAGCGGCAGCGACTTTCAGCTCGCCTTCGACCTAACGGGGCAAAATTGGACTTGGGGCGAAGCCTACAGCGCTCAAGAAGTCATCGCCAAAGGGTTACTCACGCCCAATGTGCTCACCCTAGAACCCGTTCGCTTTGCCTCTGTGATTCCAGTGCCAAACGATCTAGCTGTCGTTAAGCCAGCAGATACAGAAACTCCTGACGCAGTAACCTCTGACGCAGCGACCCTTAACCTAGCCGCTCTCGACGACATTGATGAAGTCCTTGATCTAGAGGCTCAAACAGCACTTGCAGCTGTCAACCTGTCAGGCCAATTAGTTTTTGGTCGCGACACCCAGCTCAACTCCAACTTGCAAGCCACTGCTCAAAATCTAAATATTGATACGCTAAGCAATGTCCTTGAACTGCCGTTCGATATTGACGGCTATGCCAACGCCACTGCAACGCTCAGTGGCACCCTCTCTAATCCTCAGCTACGAGGTTTGGCCGAACTCGAAGCCGCCACCATTAACGATACGCCCATCCAATCGGCAGAGGCCGACTTTCTCTACCAAAACGCCAGACTCAGCCTCCTGAGCGAACTGATCGCCACCGCGCCAGAACATCCCCTGACGCTCTCTGCCCAAATTCCCTACGCCTTCAACTTTATGGAGGCGCAGCCACAAAACGACGACATTTCAGTTGAAATTAAAGTTCAAGACGAAGGCTTAGCATTACTCAATATATTCACACAGCAAGTTGCGTGGGAATCGGGCAATGGCCAAGTTCAGCTCAACATCGGCGGCACCCTCAACAATCCATCCATCAATGGCGTCGCCACCTTAGAGGAAGCCGTCATCAACGCTAAAATTTTGCCTGAGCCCCTCACAAATGTCACCGGTAGAGCCATTTTCAAAGGAGAGCAAATTATTGTCGAAGGCTTACAAGGCCAGTTTAGCGATGGCCAACTGACCGCTGCTGGCACCTTTCCGCTGCTGTATCCCATTATCACAGGCCCCCGACTGAGCGCCCTATCCCCCGGACAACTGCCAGATGAACTGCCAGATGAACTACCAGATGAACTGCCAGATGAACCAGCGCCCTTAGATCCCCTATTTCCTCAGCCTTTAGCAGCTAATCTACCGCTTACTGTCAACTTCAAAGATATTGATCTAGATCTACAAGACCTCTACTCAGGTGGGGTAAACGGTCAAATTGTGGTCGGTGGCAGTGCGCTGCTCAGCGGCCCTCAAATTGGCGGGCAGGTCGTTCTCTCGAATGGCCAAATCCTCTTATCAAACGGCAATGGCACAGCTAGCAGCCCTGCGGCCAGCGATGGCAACATCTTGAACAATGACTCTATCGTGTTAGAGTCAGGCCCATCTTCGTCTTCAGCCAGTGGCATTACCCCGACCTTTCGAGATTTAAAACTCACGCTAGGCCAATCAATTCGAGTCGTGCAGGGCAACCTGCTCAATTTCACAGCCGATGGTACGCTGTTTCTCAATGGGCCACCGGATGATCTTCGCCCCTTTGGAATCATCAGTCTCAAGTCGGGCAGTGTGAACCTCTTTACCACGCTTTTCCGACTCAGAGGAAACAGTAATACTGCCGAGTTCACACCTGACACTGGCCTCACTAACCCGTTTCTCAATGTTTCCTTACGCGCTTCAGTGCCCGAAGTTAGCGGTACTGGCCCAATTGCCAGCAGCCCGTTTGCGATCGCCGAAACTGCCGACACCAGCAATAATGGATTCACCTCTTTGGGCTCACTTCGCACAATTCGAGTTCAGGCCGATGTGGTCGGCCCGGCCAACGCTATTTTCGAAAATTTAGAACTTTCTAGCACACCGTCTCGCAACGAAGATGAGCTGATTGGACTGATCGGCGGTGGCTTTGTCACCGCGATAGAATCTACCGTTGACAGTCTCTCTGGCAGCGGCGATAGCTTTGAAGGACTACTCAATATCGTCGGGAGCACCGTTTTAACTCGGATTCAAGACTTAGTGGGTGACGCGCTTAGCCTCAGCGAGTTCAGCCTATTTCCCGTCACCTCTGCCAGCCGCGCGCTCGGCGAAGAAACCAACGATACCGGGCTTGATATCGCCGCATCCGCAGGTTTTGACATCACCGATTCAACCACGCTAACGGTCACCAAAATTCTCACCGACACCAGCAATCCTGAGTTTGGTGCCAGCTATCGTCTCACCGACGCGCTTACAATTCGAGGCGCAACCAACTTTGAAGACATCAATCAGTTTTTATTGGAGTATCAAATTAGGTTTTAAGTCGTTACAGCCTAGAAAATCGACACATACCACGGCTAAATTACTCAGACATCTCATAAGATCATTGAAGCGTATGCTGAAAAAGAGTAATACTAGCTGAAAGCAATGATAGTCACCCACCAGCGCTCATGCGGTTAAAACGCTCTTGATCAATCTTCTAGAGCCGCTCAAAATATCTGCTAATCCTTGATTTCCTCAGCCTAAATTCCTTACAGTTGTTTCTTTATACCTAAATAACCGTGCTCAAAAGAATTACCCTCTCGCTATTGCTACTCATAGGCGCACTCAGCCAAGCCAAACCGGCAATGTCGCAGGCATTACTGCCCTACACACTGCCATTAGATGAAGCTGGCTTGCAAGCCGATGGTGAAAGCTTGGCTAGAGATGCTGCTCAATTAGCACAGTTTCAGCAGTACGATGAAGCCCTCGCGCGTGCTCAGCTTGCCGCCCAGCTACTGCCTAGTGATCCTGATATTTTGACCTTGCTTGGTAGCCTTTATTTACAGGCGAGCGAGCCGCAACCTGCCCAGGCAATTGAGGCGCTCAGCAGAGCCAAGAACCTCCAGCCTGACAACGCGCTGGTGATGTTTGCATTAGGCAGCGCCTACTTTAGCCAGGAGCAGTACGACCAAGCGGCAAAATCGATCGAGGCAGGATTGAGCATAGATCCCGAAAATCCGGGTGCCTTGTTTGACTTAGGCAATGCCTACTACAAACTTGAGCGCTATGACCAGGCGATCGCCCAGTATGAAAAAGCCGTCAGCAGCGATGCGAGCTTTTGGCCTGCAACAAACAATATTGGACTGGTCAAATACGAAGCAGGCGATGTTGACGGTGCGATCGCCATGTGGCAAGAAGCCCTCGAAATGGCCGAAAGCGAAGAAACTGAGCCTCAGCTAGCGATCGCAGTTGCCCAGTACAGCCATGGCACTCAAACAATTTCTAGCAGCAATATGGCGATTGTGGCCCTAGAGCGGGACCCTCGCTACGCCGATATAGACTTCCTCAAAGAAAACCTATGGGGCGATCAGCTCATTTTAGACACCCAAAAGTTCTTTAGCACACCTCCCTTACAAGAGCTTCTAGCGCAGCTGTAGGCCCACTCAAGTAATATCAAGCCCTAAAAAACAAAAACAAAAAAAGGACGGTAGGCCACATAAAATTAGCCTACCGTCCTTTTTTTAAGCCAGCAATATGGTACAAACGAACCATGCCCTTTGCAGCAGCTAATCCTACAGCCGCCAATCCTACAGCGACTAATCCGGAATCAGCGCCGCAATATCATCTACAAATTTTTGGTGATCAACCACCGGTTTAGAGATATATCCATTTGCGCCACTCTGGTTCAAAAAGGTCTCCCGGTCGCCATCCATAGCATGAGCCGTCACCAAAATCACTGGCACGCCCGCCGTCTCAGGATTTCCTTTGAGCATCTGAGTAATTTCAATGCCATCGACCGGTTTCCCTTCATACACGCTATGCGAAAGCGACACATCCATCAAAATAACGTCCGCTTCTTTTTTCTGAGCGATGGTCATCACCTCTTCAACATTCTCCGTGTGCTTGACGTTTAGACCGCCTCGCTTCGTCAATATTTTTGAGAAAACGCGGGCGTTCACCATATCGTCTTCCACAATCAAAACGGTCTTCATGTCTTTATAGATGGATTGTATAGAAACAGCTTACCCTAAGTGAATTCAAAACTTTTTGATGAATTAAGTCTGGCCACCCTCTTACTACTGGATAAATCTATTAAATAGATCTATCTAATAGATCTACTGCGGCCAAACCATGGCACTATTTTGACGCTACAGCTACTCTAAATTTTCCAGAACTACAGCATAGAGTATTGCAGTTTTTGGGCGCTTCCGTGTAACGTACAGCATTGTTAGGGTCACAAAAGTGTCTAACCAAGGTTTGTTCAGTCAGGCCCTTTTATCTTTCATCGCTGTTCACACATTTCTTTACGAGCGGCGCTTTCTTTTAACCGCATACCTATCTAGCGTATTTAGCTAAGGATCCTTTCATGGCGAAACAGTTGGACTTTTCCAAAGAACAGATCGTAACCACTGCCCTCCACACCGAGGTGCAGCGATCATATTTGGAATATGCCATGAGTGTCATTGTCGGGCGTGCCCTGCCCGACGTTCGCGATGGGCTAAAACCGGTTCATCGGCGCATTCTTTACGCCATGCATGAGCTAGGTCTAACGCCCGATCGGCCCTTTCGCAAATGCGCGCGTGTCGTGGGCGATGTGCTGGGCAAATACCACCCTCACGGCGACCAGGCTGTATACGATGCGCTAGTACGCATGGTGCAAGATTTTTCTAGTCGCTATCCTTTGCTGGCCGGTCACGGCAACTTTGGCTCAATCGATAACGATCCGCCCGCAGCCATGCGCTATACCGAAACGCGCCTGGCTGAGATCGGGCACAGTGCGCTCATTGGTGAAGTCAGTGAAGCCACGGTAGATTTTGCCGATAACTTTGACAGCTCTCAACAAGAGCCCGTCGTGCTGCCTGCTCAGCTCCCCAACCTCCTGCTAAACGGCAGCTCAGGGATTGCCGTCGGCATGGCGACTAACATTCCACCGCACAACTTAGGAGAAGTCATTGACGGCCTCATTGCCCTGATCGACCGCCCCAATCTCTCTAACGAAAAGCTCTTTGAACTGATTCCAGGGCCAGATTTTCCCACTGGCGCAGAGATTATTGAAACCAAGGGCATTCACGATGCCTATCGGACAGGGCGGGGGGGAATTCCCATTCGAGGAATTGCCCATTTTGAAGAAATTCAGCCGGGGAAAGGAAAGCGATCGCGTCAGGCCATCGTCGTTACCGAGCTTCCCTATCAGGTCAACAAGGCCAGCTGGATCACCAAAGTTGCCAGCCTAGTTAACCAGGGCAGAATCGAGGGCATTACCGACATTCGGGACGAAAGTGATCGCGAAGGCATGCGCGTCGTCATCGAAATCAAGCGAGAGGCCCAGCCTCACCTCATTTTAAACGAGCTGTATAAAATGACGCCGCTGCAAACCAACTTCGGGGCGCTCATGCTCGCAATCGAAGAGGGTCAGCCCCGGCAGCTTTCTCTCCGCGAAATTTTAGAGGCCTTTCTTAATTTCCGCGAAGAGACCCTGGTACGACAGTACAGCCATGAGCTGGGTCAAAAGCGCGATCGCGCCCACCTTGTAGAAGGCCTCATTGCCGCCCTTAACAATCTTGATGACGTCATTGATATATTGCGCAACGCCCCTGACGGCACCACAGCCAAAGTTGAGCTTAAAGAACACTTTGACCTGAGCGATCGCCAGTCCGACAGTATTCTTGCAATGCCACTGCGTCGGCTGACCGGCCTAGAGCAACAAAAACTCCGCGACGAAGCCCAAGAACTCGCCCATCGCATTTCAGAATTGCAGACCCTGCTCGAAGATCGCCCTGTGCTGATGAAATCGCTCAAAAAAGAGCTGCGCACCCTCAAAAAGAAATTTAACGACCCTCGTCGCACCCGGATTCAAACCATCGCCGAGCGCAACAAAGAAGAAAAGCGGCTCGCCGACATTGTCGCCGAAGAAAACGAAGTCGAATTCGTGCTCGAAATCACCCGCAAAGGCTACATCCGCCGATCTGCCGTCAAAGCCTACAGCCGTCGTAAGGCCAAAGAAGAACAGCCAACTAAGCAACTAGACGAATTTGACGATGTCACCATCCAAGCCGAAATCACCAATCCCAACCAAGAAATCCTCGTTCTCACCAAAGACGGCAAAGCCTACAGCGTCAACACAAACAATGTCCCCATGGCCCAACGCCAAAACAAAGGCGTCCCCTTAATTAACCTGCTCCCCCCTGCCGTCGGCAGCGTTCCTGACAGCATCGTCACCCACATCGTCCTCACCGAAGAACGGCTCGCGCAGCAGCTCATCGTCGTCTCCTCGCAGGGACGCATCAAGCGGCTTCCTGCCGCCGAACTCACCAATATTAGCGGACGCGGCCTCACCGTCCTCAAGATCAAAGACGACGATACACTGCTATTTGCCTTCACCGCCGACATCGGCACCGACTTGGTGCTTGCCTCTTCCGGAGGCCGATTGCTACGCTTTCAAATCAACGATGAACAGCTTCCCGAAATGAGCCGCGCCTCCCAAGGCACCAAAGGCATTCGTCTCACCCGCACCGAGCGCTTGGTTGGCTGTGTCCCCGTTCGCTCCAGCGACAGCCTGTTACTCATTTCCGAAAAGGGCTACGGCAAGCGTATGCTAGTTAGCAACTTCAAAGCCTCCAATCGAGGCGGTATTGGCTCCCAGTCCTTCAAGTTCAGTCTCAAAAGCGACGCCCTGATTGCGCTGCTAACAGCCGAACCGGAATCGACCTTCACCATCCTTACCGACGAAAACCGCTTTGCCAAAATGGCAGTCGCCAAAGTCCCCCTACAGGGCAGAAGCCAACCCTGCGCTAGGTTATTCACACCCGGTCGCAGCGAAACCGTCATTGAAGCCCGCATCACCGACATTCCCGAAGAAATGCTAGAAACCTAACGCCGGTTTCATCTCTCACGCTTCATCTTGTTGCCCTCATCCCTCATCCCTCCCCCCTATTGCCTTGGCCAGAGTCGTCCTTAAAAACATCACCAAAACCTTTGCAGGTGGTAGCCATACAGCTAACACGCCAGATACGTCAGATGCATCAGATACCTCAGATACGCCAAAGGCGTCAAATACGCGGCCCGTCCTTAGCAATATCGATCTGACAGTAAATGACGGCGAATTTATGGTGTTAGTCGGGCCATCAGGCTGTGGTAAAAGCACTTTGCTACGGCTTATTTCTGGGCTAGAGACGCTAACAAATGGCGCGATTTTGGTGGGCGATCGCACCATCACCCACCTCCCCCCCAAGCAGCGCGACATCGCCATGGTGTTTCAAAGCTACGCGCTCTATCCGCATCTGAGTGTTTACGATAATCTGGCCTTTGGGCTGCGCCGCACTCGTACACCGCTCACTCAAAATTTCACTCAAGATCTCACTCCAAATCTTGCTCAAAATCTCATCCTAAAAGATCCTGAACAGCCTCCCCACAGCCCACGCCGCCCAGCATGGCTCGAGAGTATGCTCGTCGGCCTTACCCGAGGCCTATCCCCCAAGCTGCGCTATCAGTCTGCCGCCGAACGCAGCATCGCTCAGCGCGTTTACACCGTCGCCAAAATGCTCCAAATTGAAGACCTGCTGAGCCGTCTTCCCAAACAGCTTTCCGGCGGGCAAAAACAGCGAGTGGCGCTAGGTCGGGCTATGGCTCGCAATCCTCAAGTCTTTTTGATGGACGAACCCCTTTCTAATCTTGACGCCAAACTGCGCAACGAAACTCGCGCTCAAATTGTTGGCTTGCAAAAAAAGCTAGCCACCACGACTATTTACGTCACCCACGATCAAACTGAAGCCATGACCATGGGCGATCGCATTGCCATCATGCATCAGGGTCGCATTCAGCAAGTCGCCCCTCCACTCGAAATTTACCGAAACCCTGCCAACCGCTTCGTCGCCGCCTTCATTGGGTCACCCCCCATGAACTTTTTGCCCGTGACCGTTCGCGCTAATCAACTCACGCATGCGGCCTTTTCCATTGCCCTTCCCACTCATTGGCAATCGGCGATCGCCCCCTACCGGGATGGCAGCACCTTACTGCTTGGCATTCGCCCCGAACATATCAGCATCGGCCAGTGCCCTGGCTCATTTGCCGCTACAGTCACCCAAATCGAAGCACTAGGCAGCGAAACCTTCGTAATGGCCCAGATCGTAGCCGACCAGCCAGTCATCAGCCAGTCTCTAGCCGCCCCCGTCACATCCCTTCAAATCCGCATCGGTGCCGATCAGCCCATCGAACCCGGCAGCACGCTGCAAGTCAGCTTTCCAACTGACAAAATTCACCTATTCGACACCGTTACTGAAGCCGCCCTGGAGCTACGCTAAAAAAAACTTAATAAGGCCCGAAAATGCCTCATTCCTCATCCACCATATTGGGGCTAATCAGCGTAATATCAAACTCATCTGGAGCCACTCCCGAAAAAGTATCTCGCTCTAGCTGGTAAAAAATCGCCCTTGCCTGCGGCCCAAACACTATTTCATCTTCATTCGCCAGATCATGGGCCTGCACCTTACGCCCATTAATCAACATGCCATTAGCACTGGGCTTGCCCTTCAAATTGCCATCTACAATGCGGTAGTAGTCGGTCTGATTATCCTTGGGCAGCTGCACCAAAGTCGCATGATGACGCGACACAAACTGAGAGGCCAGCCGAATATCACACTTCGGATCTCGACCGATTGAATAAACAGAGCTATCCAGAGAAATCTCACGCCTTCCCTGGCTATCTTCTACGATTAAAATGCTGGTAAGCCGAGAATCTGAAGACGAAGACATAATATAGTGCTGCCGTAGAGTAAGCAAACGGGCTATAAAAACGTGAGTTAATTTGAGGTTGCCCGACTAATCAAGAATACTTTACAACTCTTTTATCAACAATTCAGGTTGGTATGACAGTTCGCAAAAAAAAAAGGATGACCTGAGGGTCACCCTTTTTTACATTGACTGTTTTTACATTGACTGTTTTTGCACTAACTGCTTTTACATTGGCTATGTCAACATTCACTCATAGCATTACTGATGGCATTAAGTGATAGTAATTGAGCAATAGCAATTGAGCGATCGCGCATCAATCAATCCAGTGATCGCCCTAGCGAGCAGCCGAATTAGCCAACACCTTATCAGAAGACATCAGCGAGTCGTAAGTCGCTCTCATCTTAAGGCCAACAAGCACCTGAAATAAGCCGCTACCGTTCTTAGAGCCTGGATACTCACTGTGCTTTAGCAACAGCTCAGTCATCTCTCCATAGTGCTTAGTCGAGGTATTGCTCAAATGACTCTCTACATAAATAACCTCTTCCAAACGATCAAACTCACCGTCTAGCTCCAATACAGAGACCTCGTGACCGTAGTAGCTGTCAGGACCATAGTGCATCCGCAGCCCAGGATAAGAGCAAGTCAGCTTACGACCACAGGGAATCCAGTCAATCGTCGAGCCCTGGTCAAACAAATACACAGGATCAAACCCAGCAATACCCTCACGCTGAATCAATCGAACGCGAAGAATCTTATTCTCCTTGTCATCTGGAATCAGATTCGTCGGCAAAATCTGGATCACGACATCGGCATACTGCTTCTGCACGTCAACATAAGCCTCAAAATCAGGCTTACGAGAATTAACAGCAGCTAGCACATCTTCATAGGTATGCCCGCGCTCCGCCATATCTCGCTGGATTTTCCAGTTAATCTTCACCTCATCGCTAATATCTAAATACACGCTGAAGTCCAGCAGGCCGCGAACCCGTTCGTCATACAGCGGATGCAGACCTTCTATCACCACAATTTTATTGGGCGCTACTTTTTCCGGTGGATCTAGCTCACCCGTTTCATGGTTGTAAATAGGCTTATCGATGGTGTTGCCGTCTTTAAGCGACTTAATCTGCTCATACATCAGATCAAAATTATTCGCCTTTGGATTCAGGGCAGTAATCTTCTGCTCCTTGCGCTGCTTGCGATCCAAACTGTGATAGTCATCCAAACAGATAACTGTCATCAGTTCTTCACCAAAGAGATCCGTCAAGCGCCGCAAAAAAGTGGATTTGCCACATCCAGAGTCTCCAGCCACACCGATCAAAACTACTTGGCCTTCTTTACTGGTCATAGGGTCCTCTACAACAAAGTCAAAATTATTATTTTTAAAAAGCGCCTCAGGCAGGTAAGCAAAGCCGCCCTATACCCAATTAGCCCGCTGTCAGTCCTTACCCAAGGCTCTTACCAGCACTGTCACCCCTGCCGAATTAACCAGCAGCGACTCACAACAAGAAAAGATCCCTCAAAAGCCCTTACGAAAAGTAACTGACTAATGACAATCCTTCGCAAATCACAAAATTTTATGATTTGAAATTTTTGGTTACGTATACTGAATATTATCAGAGACCACGACTCCCAAACAAGCAGCTACTTCAGCGGATCTTGGATCTATTTTTGCTTTAGTTGACGCTAGCAAAAACATTCACCGGGCCATTGACCGTGCTATTGCAAGGTCAGCTAGCCATGACCCCAGTATGTAGCAATCTATTAAATTTTAAGTAAAATCAGCTAAAAGGAAGGCGCTTTATGAAGTGATCCCTTCCATAAGACGTAAAATAGCCTACTGCTAACTGCCATTAAAACAGCTAACAATAAAATCAATCAGCTCAGAATGATAATCTGGTTTTTATAGAATCGAAATATCAAGCCACCCAAGGCCATTATTAAGGATGTACAACTCCAGCACCACTGGCAACACAGTTAGTAGCTTCGCGAATAGAGTCTACGTCTACGAGGTAGAAGGACTCGGCCAAAGCGGCCAAGCAAGCAATATAAACGCCCCTGTTCGCCGCAGCGGCACCGTTTTGTTTACGGTACCCTATGGCCGTATGCAGCAAGAAACCAAGCGCATCATGAAGCTCGGCGGCAAAATCGTTAACATTCGCCCCGCAAGTGAAGCCAGCATATCTAGCCAAGCCAACGGCAGCTCTACTGGCGACGCCTCTTCAGTTCAGGCCTCCTCTGTCAAATCTAACCAGAAGCCAATGACTCCAACCACCGAAAAGAAAAAAGTCCCTGTTAACATTTACAAGCCCAAAAATCCCTATTTAGGCACCTGCCTATCTAACGATGAGCTGGTTGGCGAAGGCGGGATTGGCACCGTCAAACACCTTAAATTTGATCTTTCCGAAGGTGACCTGCATTACCTAGAAGGCCAAAGCATTGGCATCATTCCCGATGGCGAAGATGACAATGGTAAGCCCCACAAAATTCGACTCTATTCCATCGCTTCTACCCAACATGGCGACGATGTAGATGACAAAACTGTCTCGCTTTGTGTCCGCCAGCTAGAGTACAAAGACCCGGAAAATGGCGAAACCGTTAAGGGTGTTTGCTCCACTTTCCTTTGCAACTTGGGTGTTGGCCAAAAAGTACAAATCACTGGCCCCGTTGGTAAGGAAATGCTCCTTGCGGACGATCCCAATGCCAACATCGTCATGATGGGTACCGGCACGGGTATTGCTCCGTTCAGAGCCTACCTATGGCGTATGTTCAAAGACCAAGAGCGCGCCGCTAACCCCGACTACCAGTTCAACGGCAAAGCTTGGCTCATCTTTGGCATACCCACCACGCCAAACATTCTCTACAAAGAAGAGCTAGAGGAAATTCAAGCTAAGTATCCGGATAACTTTGAGCTAACCTACGCTATCAGCCGCGAGCAGAAGAATTCCGAAGGCGGCCGGATGTATATTCAGCACCGCATTGCCGAAAATGCTGAGAGACTCTGGCAGATGGTGCAGCAAGATAATACCTACGTGTACATCTGTGGCCTTAAAGGCATGGAAGATGGTATCGACGAAGCGATGGCAGCGGAAGCGTCTAAGGAAGGTATCGAGTGGAGCGAATACCGTCGTACGCTTAAGAAAGCACATCGTTGGAACGTAGAAACCTACTAAACGTATCTGGCCAAATATATCTGGCTAAACGCATCGTTTTTTAAAGAGGGGTACCTGTGATGGGTGCCCTTTTTGTGTTTAAGCGTCCATCTCTACACTTGCTATACAATTGGAAGGTTATTTTGGAGATGGAAAATTGGCTTTAAAGGTAGGAATACTGGGATTAGGCACGGTTGGCACGGGCGTTGCCAAAATGCTGTTAGATACTCAGGGCCGCCATTCGCTGCTCAATGAACTAGAAATTGCCAAGGTGGGAGTGCGATCGCTCAAGCCCCGCTCCGTTAGCCTCCCGGATGCTCTCTACACAACCGACCTTGAGAGCATCACCACTGATCCAGATATCGATATTGTGATTGAAGTTATGGGCGGGTTAGAACCCGCGCGATCGCTCATTCTGCAAGCCATCGATCACGGCAAACATATCGTCACCGCCAACAAAGCCGTGATCTCCCGCTACGGTGAAGAAATTTACGAAGCCGCCACCGCCGCAGGCGTATACGTCATGATCGAAGCGGCAGTAGGCGGCGGCATCCCAGTCATTACCCCACTCAAGCAGGCCCTCAGCGTCAACCGCATCCAGGCCGTCATGGGCATTATCAACGGCACCACCAACTATATCCTCACCCGCATGCAAACCGAGGGCGGCGACTTTGATTCTATCCTTACCGACGCGCAGCAACTCGGCTATGCCGAAGCCGACCCCACCGCCGACGTAGACGGCCTTGACGCCGCCGACAAAATTGCGATCCTAGGGGCACTTGCCTTTGGCGGGCGCATCAATCGCGACGATATTTACTGCGAAGGCATCCGCAATATCAGCGCTGCCGACATTACCTACGCCAAAAACCTGGGCTTTGTGATCAAGCTACTGGCCATTGCCAAGCTTCCCAACGAGCCAGATCTCAACCAAAACCTCAACCAAAACCTCAATGACATTCAGGTGAGAGTCCATCCCACGCTAGTCCCCATCAGCCATCCACTCGCCAGCGTTAACGGTGTTAACAACGCTGTACTCGTTGAAGGCGATCCCATTGGCCAAGTCATGCTCTATGGCCCCGGCGCGGGCGAAGGCCCCACCGCGAGTGCCGTCGTCTCCGATTTGCTACAAATTGCGGCTAGCCCAACCCAACCAGAACAAACCAATCCTTTACTCGTTTGTTCTCACAACCATACACTGAGCATTGTTCCCAACGCCGAAGTCGTTACCCGACTATATGTTCGACTCATGGTGAAAGACACCTCCGGCGTTATCGGCAAACTAGGCACTTGCTTTGGCAATCACAACGTCAGCTTAGAATCCATCGTTCAAATCGGCATCCAAAATGACCTCGTAGAGCTGGTGGTGGTCACCCATGAAGTTCCTGAAGGATCTTTCCAAAAAGCCCTGGCTGAAATTCGCCAGTTTCCAGAAGTCATTGAAATACCTAGCCTTTTACATGTGCTTTAGCCTTTAGCTCCATAACTAGCTCTATGACTGAAACAACCTCTGGTCAGGCACTGTATCAATGGCGGCAATGGGCCATTGATCTGGCCCTAGCAAACGGCATCGACCTAGAAGAAATTGACTGGTTTTTGCAAAGCGTCACGTCACTCAGCACCCTTTCTCTCAATCTAGATCTTTACCGTTCTGAATTTGAGATTCCCTTAGAACTGCCTCTCACCCATCTGACCGAAAAATGGCAGCAGCGCGTCACCAACCGCACGCCTGTTCAGTATTTAATTGGGGAAACGCCCTGGCGCAACTTCGCGATCGCCGTCTCCCCGCATGTCCTTATCCCCCGCCCTGAAACAGAACTCATTATCGACATAGCCCAAAAACTAGCAGCCGAGAGCCCCTGTTCAAATCAAATCATGTCAGGCCACTGGGCAGATCTGGGCAGCGGCAGCGGCGCGATTGCACTTGGCCTAGCGCACCAGTTCAACAACGCCACCATTCATGCAGTCGATATTAGTGAAAAAGCACTTGAAATCGTCCGACTCAATGCCAAAAAAAATCGACTCGCTGATCGCATCACCTGTCATCAAGGCAGCTGGCTAACCCCGCTTACCCATCTACAAGGACAGCTTTCTGCCATCGTTGCGAATCCGCCCTACATCCCCACCCAAATCATCCCCACCCTTCAACCCGAAGTTGCCCAGCATGAACCTCACCTTGCCCTAGACGGTGGCCCCGATGGTCTGCATAGCATCCGTACCCTTATCACCACTAGTCAAGCCTACCTTCACACCGGCGGCCTATGGCTCATAGAACTCATGCAGGGCCAAGCCCCCTCAGTTGTTGACCTGCTCACCCAGCACCACTACGAAAACATCGCCATCCATCTGGATCTATCCGGCATCCAAAGATTTGTCTCTGCCCGCAAAGCCCTATAATCACTGAATAGCCTACCTGGAGCCTCACCCCATGGAAACCGCAGCCTCTTACGACTGGCTTTTAGGATTAATTGCGATCGCCATCTTCCTCGGCGGCCTTTTCCTCCTCTTTGACGGCATCAACGGCACTAACGATTAACCAGCGATTAACCAGCTTTTTTTAGCAATAAAATATTAGGCGCAACACAGCCACCAATTACACTAATCAAATCACACCAATCATTAGTAGCAAGTTCTGCCACTTCGGGGAACGCTTTGCTCTTTAGATTTACGCATTGCGCCAATAATCGTTGAGACAATAACGCAGCGCTTAATAGTCGGGGCATTATCGCTAGAAAGCGTCAGCCGTCCTAGCCGATGTTGTACATCTCCCTTTTCGGTAAAACGCACATAGTAAATATCAGCTGAGGAGGCAAAAGTTGTTTCTGCATCAATCCGCACAGAGCGTGATTCAAACGCTTCCCACTGAGCAGCGGCAGGCAATACAGACCTTGGATGACTTGCCCACTCTACCAATCCATTTCTTTCTCTAATGCTAAATTGCCAAGCCATTCTTTGCCGCTGCGCCTTAGATTGGGCATCGCGAATACCAACATACAGCTTGTCTCGCGAAACAGTGAGTCGATTTCCTTCAATAAATTGCAACCATTTAGGTGCAGCAACTGCCATCACTACTCCCACCATAAAGATCACAACAAGCATTTCCAGCAGGGTAAAACCTCTCTGAGATTGGAGCATTACTTTTCTCTAAATCGACAATAAGTTAAACACAAAACCAGCGCTATAGAGGAATAGCGCTGAACAAAAGCTTAGGGCATAAAACTGTCGCATAGGTCGTCATTTGCTGGCTTTAGCCCCCCTAACAATGTGGTGATAATAACGCAGCTCTGGGTCGGCGATTGACCAGCAGGCGGTGCGGGTAGCTGAGTATTTCTAATACTGATCACGTAGGGCATAATATTCACATCTTCCACTTCACCTTTACTATTAAAAACAATCGGGTCTGAGTCCGAGGTCACAATCGTAAAGTTTAGACCCACCTCGCCATTGCCTAGCACAGTCACCGTACTGGGCGAATTTACGAACGAAGTAGTAGAAGACTGCAAGTCTAAGTTGCGTACCGCGACAGAAAGGGGCGTAGTGGCCGTAGCAGGCAAAAACGTCACTTGTTTTTTTTGCTGCCGAGACTGGGCCTCGTCTTGAGCAGTTTTTAGCACGCTCATAAGGTCACCACGAGCTGCATTCATACGTTGGCGATCTAAAAGGCTTTGCCAGGTAGGGGCAGCGATCGCCACAAGCGTGCCTACCATAATAACCACAACCATAAATTCAAGGAGCGTAAAGCCTGCTGTCGGTTCCGTATTCAGACTCTGCCCGTACAGCGTTCTTATCTTTTTATTCAGCTTCGTGTTCAAACATAAAAAGAATTGCATTACTCATTAAACCCTTTATTAATAACGCCTTTAACCGCTACCTGCGTTTCTAAAATAGGTAAAGAAGTTCTATCGCTAAATCCTCGAACCCCTCCCCCACTAACCGACTGCACATTACCCCGCAAAAAAACATACACATCTTGGTTAGCGCGAGTGACGGCCGCACCTATTTCTGGGTTGCGCACACAGGCAAAAAAGCTGTTGTTTTCTGTTGTAGTTGCTGTAGATGGCGTTATCAAATACAGCGGATTAGTCCCATCAGTTCCATAGCCAAGACATCCATCAGATAAAGGTTGCCGATTTAAGGCAACTGGTGGCAAAAAACTGGGAGCCTGCACATAATCTGTTAATACTGCTGAAGATCCTCTCGGAGCCGTCCCCACTGGATCCGGCTGCCAGGTCTCAAATGAGGCGAGCGGATCTGTTGGATTTGTGGGATCTCGATACCCATCTCTTGTGGTTAGATCTGCTGGAATAGTTGAGTTGTACTTTGTCAGCTCATAGCGAATAATTCGCGATTGGCCTGACCAAGTGCTATCGGTTTCATCGTTTATTCTTTGCGCATATACCACCAGCGTGTAGGCCGCCTGCCGAATCCTCAGAAGTTCGCACTCCTGCAAAACATCTGTGGTCATTGATGAATCACAGCTTGGTAAATCACCATCTTCAATTGGGTCAATTCGCCAAAAGGCTAAAACCGGAACCGTATCTGGATCTGGATCTGAATCAATCGGGAAACTAGGATCTCCTATGAGGTAATCTGTAACAGTTTCTGGATTTGGATAAACATAAACGGCTTCTTGTAAATCATTAACAATGTATTCCATAGCGCGACTGATATCGCGCTGCACTTGGTCTAGGTTAGACTCTCGCTTGTCAGCCTTGGTTAGCTCCACAACTAAATACAGCAAGCCAGAGATAATAAGGGAGGCAATAAATAGCGATATCAATAGCTCTAACAGTGTAAAGCCCTTTGAGTTCCAACTTTTTGAGGGCTGTCGCAGGCTATTAGCTCGTGAGCTTTTGGCTACAGATAGCCACCGATAAAAGAATAGAACGAAAGGTCGCATAGCTAAAGAAAGGAGAATAACTTAGTTAGATGCCGTAACAAGTAAAGGAAAATTGTTTATTAAATGGACTGTTAAAAATTACGGTTGAAGATCGTTGAGGATCACTGCTTGAAGGCACGGTTTAAGCGCTTAGTTGCACTGTAAAGTAGTCGGGGTAGAGCCTGCGTATTGCCAATATTGACAGAGGCTAGCATCGCGATCGCCTTGGCCCATTTGGCCGTATAAAACAGCTAGTGGTTGACGGCCTCTATCACCTTCACCACTGGTGAAACCAAGACTGGTTGTTGATGCTGTCAGTGAGGTGATATTTTGTTCAGCGGCAGCATCATCATAAACGCGCACTCCATAGTCAAACACCACTGGCGTGCTAGCAGTAACACCCGCCGTTTGCGATGGCAGTTCTATCCCTGGTGTTCTAAATAATTGAATTGCAAAGTCACTAGTTCCATCGCCATCAATATCTATTCTTCTCGCTTGTCTTTCGCTAGTGACGCTGGCGGTACTATCAATAAAAGCATTAGGCGCTGGAACCTCGGCAATGCTAGCCGCATTTACCCTAAACAGTTTTAAATTATTTAACCGATCTCCATAGTCACCACCTTGCTCTACCACCAAGCGCACTTTATCGACTTCGGCTTGCGCTATTTGCAGAGCCTGTTCTGTTCTTTGGTTTTGCACCCTTGTGGCAACCGAAAACACCATCATAGGGCCGATGCTAGCGGCAGTTGCGGCAATCACAACAATTGCTACTAGGCATTCAATTAAGGTTAGGCCGGCATTAGCAGAACGCCCATGCTTCTGTTTCCGTTTGATAAACTTTGCTTTCATCGGACTGGGTTGCATTGGTACATTCCTTTCAAACAAGTGTTGGATTTTTGTGTCGACCAATCGTTAGGGAGGGCAAATCTCTTGATCGAATCGGGCAATTAGGGGACTGCTAGGATCGTCAGGATTTTGTCTCACTCTTGAACAGCGCAGGTTAGTCACGTAAGGATCTTCTATTGGCAGCTCACGATAATGCTCACTACGTGGCCGACCGATAGAAACAAATCTTTCTGCAATAGGCCCAACCGGAGCAAACTGAAGCCCGACATCATAACCCCATCGCCGACCTGGCGGACCATAGTAGCCAATACGTTCCGCAGCCGCTGGGACGTCACCAGGCTCCCAAGCGTCAAGGTCAAACGGGCCTGTTCCAGATGTGCTGAAGTTCAGCTGTAAAAAGGCACCTTGAATAAAGAGATTACCATTCCAATTTTCTAAAAATCTAGGAAAGTTATGTAAGCCGCCATAGCCCTGCCTATTTCGTGAAGGCACTAAACCAGAAATGATGGTAGCATTCATGCGCTCTGGTACGAGAGCGGTGATTTGCCCGCCGCCGCGTTCATCGGGTAAATCAAAGTTGTTATCATCTGAAGCCTCAATAAAATCGCGATTGCTGCCGTCTGGGCGGCGTACTCTAGACTCTCCATTACGACCAACCCAAATAGGAATTGTAGAATCGCCACCACTGCTACCCAGTCCACCGTCTATTCTAAACCAATCGTTAGCCCCACCCCAGGCGTCACCACCATTTTGAGCAGGTTTTTGCTGATTGTGGAACGAAGTCCGAGAAAGAGCACCCGCTGCATTTCGGAATTCTGTAGAGTTAGCGGAGCGGTTTCTGATAAAGCCCTCTTGAACAGCTCCATCGACAAAATTGTCAGAAAGAAGGTATACAGCATCTGCCAGAACTTCCGCAACACGCCAGCGGTCACCACTGGTAGTCGCAAACGCACCTAAGTTTGGAGTGGTACGATTGTTGTAAAACCGCGCGCCAAAGGCAACGGTATTATCGAATAGTGTTTGTGTAAATTCTTCTAGGGTATTGGTACCGTTAGAAGTGTGTGGATTAAACTCACCTTTGATATAGGCGAGGTTGTCAGTAACAAAAGTGAGGCCTCGCTCGCGATTGGTGCGATCGCTTAAGTCACCGTTATTGCCATTTAATGCCGCATTCAGTCGAAACCCATAAGGCCGACGATCAGGATCTGGGAGAAAGTCCACTGGCTTTACGCTAATGCCCACAAAGCTGCCAGCGCCCGCACCATTGTCACCGCGTCGGCTCAAAGGTGGATCGGTAGGGCCGCCACTTGCAGCTGTGCGGTTGGCGCGCATCCAGCAAGCATTGGTGAGGAGTTCATCAAAGGAGTCGCAGCTAGTCCAATTTGCGGTGGAAGCCGGACGGGTAATGCTGTCTTCTCGGGCGGCATCCTCACGAACCGCATAAAAAATGCCGTTATTGGTGTCTCTGTTGTCAGAAATCCAGTAGTCGGTGCCAGCTCTATTACGAGTGAGCTTCTCTAAATCAACATCTAACACGCGCACGGCCATTTCTTCGCGACCGTTGTACATCACCTTATCTAGCAAGGCGAGCGCCACATTAACGTTGCTAGCACCATTAATGACCTTAATATCCATTGACTCAGGGTTCAAAGCGCCAGCCGGAGAAGCCGCCGAGATTGTCGCTGGTAGCGCCCACCGGTCGGTTCCGGTCGCAGTCGGATTGCTAGCACGAGGCGCAAAAGCGATCGCAGCAATGCCCAAATCATTTTCATCTTCTATATCGGCAGGTGCAGCATTGTCACCGACAACACCGTATGCAACCAATTGATTGACGCCGTTAGTCGCATCTGTCAGGTAATTCTGATTAATGTACTCTTCAGCGGTTGGCTGTAAGTAAGGAGCAACACCTAACTGATCATGAGTTCTTGTGGGAAACAGATAATGTAAAGAGGGATACCTGGGGCCTTGAGTCACTGAGCAAAAGGCCATTGCCAGCCCTAACTGCGCCTCCTCTGAGTTACCCCCGGATGCTGCAAAACTCGTAGGGTCACAAGCCACTCGAAAACTTTGGCTGGCAAAAGAACCGCCTGATCCCTGATAAGCATAGGTCGCCGTCGCAGCGGTGTACCCTACACCTGCACCTGGTAACCCAACCAATGTCCCTGCTGGCAAAAACCCTAGTGTTCTATCTCGCGCTATTTGTTGAGCTTCTGAGATAACTTGAGCACGGTAGATAGCAATAGGTAAATTCGCACCCAACGCACCATCATTTTCTAAAGCGTTGAGCCACTGCGCCGCAGTAAACTGCTGGTAATAGCCAGGACTATAAGTGACAGGGGGACAGCCCGCAGAACCTGCGCTACCTGTACATAAGTTAGTGGTTGGGTTAGTTCCAATCTCACCATTGGGAATGTTGCCATCCATTAGTTTAGCAAGCTGTACTCCCAGTGCATTCAACCCAGCAGTACCAGTGGTTGGAACGGCTGCATATTCAGCTGCATTTGCATTTAGGTTATAAGCTAATAGCCCCAAGGTACAAGCCGCTGAGTGTAAAGAAGACTTGTCAGCTGGGCTTAAGGCAGCATAGCGGGCAGCCATATTAGTCTGCGCTGGTCGCCATGCTGGAATCGCCGATCTGTTGGTTGTTGCGGCAGTCGCAAAAATTGCATCTAAGCGTTCATCAAAGATCCGTCTTAGCACAGAAAAATCGCCCCACATCGCTTGATGAGGAAAAGGATGCACTGTGTTGTCTTGTACGGGTGTGAATGAAGGTGAGCCGCCATTAGGGTCACCAGCAAAATAGGCTAAATTGCGCAAAGCAGTGCCCAATGGCTGGTTACTTTCTAGCTGGGCTCCAAACTCTGCTTCGGTATCAAACGCAGTTGGGAAAGAAAACTCCCAACCGTTAGTGCCTTGTCCCGTCAAAAAGTCTGTTTTTACAGCGCCAGTTTCGGTGTAGTGATTAAATGTACGACTATTCCTGATGGTTTGCAGGGTGCCTGGGTGAGCAGTCGTGGCAATGCAAGCGCGTGGGCTCATGCCATTATTAGATTGATAGTGGTACACCACCATGCCTTGCACCGCAGCTAAATTATCTCGTAAGGTAACCCGCTGTTTTTGCCTATGAGTCATCGTATCGCTGGGCTGGGGCGGGTATAGTGGATCGCTTGTGCCGCTGATCGTAGTGTTCCACCCTAGGTGATTGCCTAGCTCCAAGCGCTGACCAACCACCACACGCATTCCGTTAGCAATGGCCTTACGCTCCCAATAGCCATCTAAGCCATCAGTGTTATTAGTCAGCCCGTCAGCCCGTGGATCACTCTCAATAATCTCGTCTCCTAGGCGTTTGTCATAAGCAGGATCATTACGAGTTGTATTAATGCCAGCACCGGGGCCACCAGAAGGGCTGTCATCCCTATCTGTATCAGTTACCCAGTTATAAGTTGCGTAGTTAGGGCTAGGACCATAGCGATTATCAGCCCGATAAAAGTCGTCTAAGAACGGCTGATTTTGGTTTTGGTTAAAAACTCTTCCGCCCGCGTTAAAAGGATTCGTAGCCCAGTTGGTCGCTCGTTGCCAAGTTCCTGTGCGACGGTGGCGTGAAATGTTGCGAGTAAACAATGCTACAGGATCTAAGGCGAGATCTAATAAATGGTTGTAAGTGGTTCCTTGTACAGAGTCATTGGCCGTTGTTAAGCCAGTGCCGATAGTGGGGGCATTATTTAGGTTGGTAAAAATGTGAAAGTCAGGATTACCCCGAGCATTTAGGTCTCCATAAGTAGGCGCTCCAGCGATCAGCTGACCCTGAAAATCGGGACTGCCAGCAGCTGTGACGTTAATAACACCATCGTCGTTACCATCTACTTGAGCCATCGTCACCTCAGACGCATTTCGGGTGTAGAGGCAAGAATTGTGCGAGCTAATCATATGCGCTCTCAAGTTGTTGGTAACCATCAGGTTGCCATCAGTATGAATAGCACCATTCCAGTTGAACTCAGGGCCTGGATGCACTTCCATATCGTACTTAAACCAAGCGCCCCAGGTATTTCCTCTTTGCGCAATGCGCACCTGCTGTAGCTCAAAGGCGCTGTTAGCACGGGCGGCGCTATTGCCATTTTTTACAAATGCAGTGAGCTGAAAATTTTTCTCTAAAGTTGCGTTATTAACCGTAAGCCAGCCTTGCGCAGGGACTCGTGACCCGCCGCAGTTAGAAATTAAGTTGTTGGTGTTGATGGGGCCGTTACGAGTGACTAAAGCATTGGCTTTGTCAACATTGCTGGAATTTTCGATTGTGATATCGTCGTCTCTAGTGGGTGTTGGGACAGCATTTTGATCAACTGAATCATCCATGAGCAGTGAGTAAGCAATGACTTCGTCAGGAGCATTTATGCCATCTCCGTTGAGGTCGAAAGAGAATGACCAAGCATTATCAACAGTGCCATCATTATTAATATCAAGCCGCGTTTCGTCAGGCAGGGTGTAGGGATCTGTTCCTAGCGCGGTAATGCCTAAGTTGCCACCAGTACTTGCATTGTTGTCTATATTTAGCATGAGAGTCGCGAGCACATCACTAGCGGGCGTGCTAGTACCCGGCATTCGCGTATCTTTAGAAAACAGGTACTCTAGTTTTGCCTTGCCCCTATCGGCTGCGGGCGCTGCCATGTTTTCAATTAACTGCTGCTCGCGATCTAATATGGCCGATTGGGTACGGCTAACTGAGCGAAAAGTTAAAGCCCCGACCGTTAGGGTCATCACCAACAGCAACAGTACGGTTGTCGGCAGAACAAAGCCTGCGCGGCTATAGCGAGTAGATCTGTTGAGCAAAAATAAGCTTCTTAGCGCACTGCTCATAAAGCGACGGCTAAGCCGCTGAAAGTCTGAAGGTGGCTTACGAAGATTTTGATTGCGAGTCTGCTTGTTGGCGGACATGGCTAGATTCCTAACGGGGTAAGGAGATGCAAAAGTGCGCGGGGTGCTTGCACGCTCAGCGCTTAATAGGGCTGAGAGGCTAAGTGCGTGAAGTAACTGGCTTTTCCCAATACTTTTAGCGATGTTACGTAACCAGATTACCCAAGAGAACTAACAGAGATAATCCGTAGGCCTACCCATCTAGAAACAATGAATCATAAAGCTTTCAGCCGTAGAGCATAATTCCTTGTGAAACCTATGAACAGCCATAAAAAAATCCCTCCGTGATAACACAGAGAGATTTTTTAATTCAAGTTAAGAGCTTTATCAGCGCTTGTTTTTAGTACTTGTTTAGGTCGATGCCAGCTTCACGAGCCATAGCTGCTAAGCCTTTCTTTTCAAGCGTTTTTAAAGCTTTGGTAGAAACCCGGAGCTTAACAAATCGGTTGCCTTGAGGCCACCAAATGCGCTTGTCCTGAAGGTTAGCTTCTTGCAGGCGCTTGGTGCGGCGGTGAGAGTGAGATACGGCAAAAGCGTTATTGGCCTTTTTGCCGGTGAGGTCGCAGGTTTTAGACATGGGTGTTTTACGCTAACAGAGCTATCTATTATAGACAGCAATGGTCATAAGGACAAAGATCATTGAAACGAGTGGGCTTTGGACTATTTCTGCCGCAAAGGCTGCGCTATCGGCAGAAATAGTCAAAGCAATCAGGTTTCGTCTTAACGCTCGGTGAGCTTGGTGAGCAGGTTGGTAGAACGCTCGGTAAAGGCTTTCATACCGTCGGCGTCGAAGCCTTTTTGAGCCATGAGGGCCAGGTCATATACCTGCTCGCAAATGAGCGAGGCGAGCTGTTCGGCAGGAGATGGGCTACCGTCGGGCTGGACAATGCTGCCTTGGTCTAGCTTGGCCAGGTTTTGAATGAGCGGGTGGGCGGTGTTGACTAGCAGCGTGTGTGATTCAGGGAACTGGACGCCCTGCTGCTGCAAAAATGCGCTCATTTCTTGCATGCGACGAAGCTCTTCGGGCACCAGTACCATCGCAGGTGGTGCTGACTGGTCAACTGACTTTAGGGCCTCAGTACGAATGGTGATTTGCGGACGGTTGAGCGACTTGGTAAAGACGTCTTTGATTTGTTCGCTGCGAGTTTTGTTGGTCGTAGCATCTACAATTTCGGCTTCTTTATCACTGTCTATTAGGGTGTCGTCAAGGTCGGCATCTACACGAGAAAATTTTACATCTGAGTATTCTTGCTCTAAGAAGGAAACGAAGTGGGTGTCGATGAAGGAGTCCATGAACAGCACTTCGAGATCTTGGTTTTTGAGCAGGCTGATGTAAGTTGATTGAGAAACCTCGTCGGTCGCGTAGTAAATTCGGTTTTCGTGCTTTTCTTTGTTGCGCTCTAGATACTCTTTAATAGTGGTGTAAGACGCGCCGTTGGCATCGACTGCGGATTTTTTGTTAACATCTGCCCATTCGTCGCTCTCTTCGGTTTGAACTTCTACCGTGGGCTCGTCAGACTTGGCGAGGTCTGAAGTGCTACGGAAAATGACGTAGTCCTGAATTTGCTTTTTGAATTTGTCGTCGTTGAGTGAGCCAAATTTGGCGAAGGTGCCGAGATCTTGCCAGATGCGAACATATTCGGAGAGGTCGTCACGGTATAGCTCTTTGAGGCGATCGCCCACCTTTTTCGCAACATAGTCGGCAATTCGCTTAACCGTACGATCTGCCTGCAAAAAGCTGCGCGATACATTCAACGGGATGTCGGTGCTATCAATGACACCGCGCAAAGGCGTTAAAAACTTAGGAATGATTTCTTCGCAGTTATCGCTTACGAAGACCTGGTTGCAGAAGAGCTTGATTTGCCCCTTGTTGAGCTCTACATCTGGCTTGAGTTTAGGGAAGTAAAGAATGCCATTTACTACAAAGGGGTAGTCGGTGTTGAGATGTACCCACAGCAGAGGCTCTTCCTCAAAGGGATATAAATAGCGATATAGGTTGAGATAGTCCTCGTCGGTGAGGTCACTGGGCGACTTTTTCCACAGGGCTTCCTGCTTGTTGATGGCATCATCGCCTAGCTTAATCGGCACGGGCATGAAGTCGCAGTAGGTTTTTACTAGCTGCTTAATGCGGGCTTCTTCGAGGTACTCCTGCTCGTCGTCGTTGAGGTGCAGGGTTACAGTTGTGCCGCGCGTGGTGCGATCGCTTTGACTGAGCTCAAACGAAGTGCTGCCATCACAAGACCAATGCACCGCCTCAGCACCTTCTTGCCAAGAAAGCGTGTCGATATCAACTCGGTCAGCCACCATAAAAGACGAATAAAAGCCCAAACCAAAGTGACCAATGATCTGCTGGTCGTCATTGTCTTTGAACTTGGTAATAAATTCTTCGGCGCTAGAAAAAGCCACCTGATTAATGTATTTTTTAATTTCATCAGCGGTCATGCCGATACCGCTATCAGTGATGCTGAGCGTTTTTGCCTCTTTGTCGATGGCAATTGTAATTTCTGAGGTGACTTCGCCTTGATACTCACCCGAGCGAGAGATCATACTCAGCTTACTAATGGCATCTACACCGTTGGATACCAACTCACGGATAAAAATTTCATGGTCAGAATATAGCCACTTTTTAATAATGGGGAAAATATTCTCGGTATGGATACTGATGTTGCCTTTTTCCAAAACCGTTGCTGTCATAGAAATATGCTCCGTCACTAAGTACGCTAAACAAAGAGTAAGTACGCTAAAAAAAGTACGCTGCAAAAATTTGCACTTCTTAAGACTTATTTTGTTTGATTTTGGGACAACTGCAATAGAGGAAAGCTAATCACCGTGAGTTCGGCTTTCCCTACCGCAGGGCAAAGTTCGGGTGTATCTGTAGCTGAGTTGTGGCTGAGTTTAGTAGAGACTGCTGGTTAGCCACTCACTCACTCACTGGACAGAACACTGGGCAGAACACTGGGCAGAACACTGGGCAGAAGCGGCTATTAAGCGGTTATTAATTGTTGATAAAGCCGTTTGTACTGCTTGGCTTGGTGAGTAACTGAAAATTTTGCTTCGACCGTTTGACGAGCGTTTTGAGATAGGCGCTCTTGACGATTACAGTCTACAGCAGCGTCACCAACACCTTCGGATAAAACCCAGGCAATCCCTTTTGCTAAGTCGGCGGCATCAAAACTGGTGGCCGCGTAGCCGTTGTGTTTATGGACAACGCAGTCTTTAAAGCCTGTACTGTTGAATCCGACCACAGGCGTGCCGCAAGCCATGGCTTCAATCGTTGTTTTGGCAAAATTATCCTGAATGGAGGGCATGACCATCACATCGGCGGCGGCATAGGCCAGAGCAAGCGTCGTATCGTCGTGCAAGCGGCCCAGAAAGGTCGCAGGAAGGCCCATATCAGGGTCTTTGGTGGGTTTGTCGGCACCGAAAATGACGACTTCAAAGTGAGCATGATTGGGATGTGAGGCCAGCTGATGCAGCGCCTCGCGAAGGTAGCGGAACCCTTTGCGACGATCGGCAGTGGGGCTCAGGGCACCAAAGAGAATGAGCTTTTTGGCCTTTGGCAGGTTGAGAAGGTCGCGAGCGATCGCCTGATCAATTGGTCGATAAACTGCTGTATCCACAGCATTCGGAATCACTTGAATAGACTGATGGGCAAACAGGCTACTTTGCCGAGCGCAGTCGGCCAGCCAATGGCTGAGCGGCACAATGGTCAGGCTGATGTTGGTCAGGCTGATGTTGCGTAAAGCAGATTGCTTGTTTCGCCAGCCTTGGTAGGCCAGGTCGCGGGCTTTTGTGGAGCCTAACGCCGGACATTGGCCGCAAACCGTTTGATATGCCTGGCACTCGCCTGCGTAGTGGCAGCCGCCTGTAAAAGGCCACATATCACGCAAGGTCCATACGATAGGCCGCCGCCGTTTTCCGGCCAATTTGGGAATGTCGGCGGGTCTGAGCATGCCGCCTGCGACCCAGTGCAAATTGATAATATCTGGGTCAATAGCTTCAACCTGGGCAACGATTTTGCTGGGGTAGATAGCCGGGGAAAACGCGCCGGATGGCTTATTTTTATAGCGTTTGAGGGGCCAGTATTCTACGGTTTGGCGAAGACCTCTGAATATTTTTTCGGAGCCGGTGATGCCAGTAGGGCCAATGACAGTAGGGTCAGTGGTGTATTTTTCGGCGACGAGCATCCAAGAATCTATGCCCGATTGGCGCAGAGCTTTATGCATCGAGTAGGCGCCGCGAGCAGCGCCGCCATTAGCATCTGCGGTGCTGATATGCAGTACTTTCATGGCTGGTTCCAAACGGCTTGAATGATGTCGTCAGGAATGTTTTGTCGCTGAAAATAGGCTTGAATGCGACGCTGCTTTATAGGCCACGGGATGAATTCGCTGCCAATGATTTTGACGAGTTTACGGCAGTAAAAGCTGAGGTATTTCCATTTTGGCACGGTCGGTTTGGCGCGGTGGATGCTGTTGACCATGTGCTCAACGTTGTGGGGCGATCGCCGACAAGAAAGGTTCTGCAAAACGCGCCATTTATCTACCAGCCGCGGGCTGATTGCCCACTGAATCCAAAGGGGCATATAGCGAATGACATCGGTTGGGCGATACTCAGTGGTTGCATGCAAAGCTTTAGAGAGCTGAACGCGGTAGCCATTGCGCTTAGCGCGGCAGATATATTCAAAGTCGCCGCCGTAATGACGAAAGCGCTGAACATCTGGTAGGCCAATATCGGTAATGATCTGAGTTGGCAAGATGGCGATGTTGCCGTTGAGCGTATCGACCCCTAAAACCGGCTGCTCAAACTGCTTAATGTCATTAATGAGCTGGCCAGCAATCACGCCGCCAAAGACAATCCAGTGAGGATGCTGCTGGTCGCAGACAATGCCACCGATGAGGGTTTTATTATTGGGTTGATCATTGGGTTGATCATTGAGTTGACCATTGGGTTGACCATTGAGCGATAGACAGTGCTGAATGACTTGAGCGATAAAGTCGTCGGCTAGGGTGATGTCATCATTAAGCCAGATGATGTAGTCGGTATGAAGCTCGCTAGCAGCGTAGGTCATGGCTTGGGCGATCGCACCTGTCCACCACAAGTTGCCATCGCCGCGCAGCAGATGCACCTTAGGAAATCGCTGCTGAATCAGCTCTGGTGTGCCGTCATGAGAGCCGTCGTCTACCACAATGATTTGAATATCGGCAGGCTGCACGCTGTGAGTCGGAACCTGCTGAGCAACCTGATCGGTAAGCTGCTGCAAAATCGCGGTCGTAAAGGCTTTGCGATTACGAACTGGCAGAGTGATGCCAAAGCTAGGCATAGCGGCTGTTGAGAAAGATCACGACAATTCATCACTTTAATGCACTGGGCTAGTTGTGCCCAAATGCATTCTAAAAAGTTTAAACCCGTGAGAAGGGTGGAAATATACGGATTAAAATGCTAGGCTCTATCACTATGAAGACTACATGTAGCGTTTTCAAGGTGTGATTCAGCACTAGAAACACTACGCCAACAAAATTCATCAACCAAATTTTCTCGCCCTAATTACTCCTAGCGGTTTTCCTAAAGCCATGGTTCAAGAACTCGAACGTACTCGGTTGAAAAGTCCTTTTCCTGAAACCGCGCCTGCGGCTTATCCGGTGTTTTATCGTACTTATAGCCGTCGGTTTGAAGGGGGGCGCAGAGAGGCTTGGCAGGAAGTGTGCGATCGCACTCTCAAAGGCTTAGTAGAACTTGGCAAACTCACCGACGAAGAGCATGCCTTAGTTTCTAAAATGCAGCGCAACCTCAAGGCCATGCCATCAGGTCGCTGGCTGTGGGTGGGCGGCACCGAATGGAGCAAAAAGCCTCAGAACTTTTCGGGGGCCTACAACTGCACCAGTACAAACGTGGTGGACTGGCGTGCCTTTGGCCTGATGATGGACTTGGCGATGATGGGCTGCGGCACGGGCGCAGTGCTTGAACCCAAGTACATTAATCAGCTGCCTGAGATTCGGAACAAAATTACGGTGACGATGCGCGGCGATGTGGGAATGACCATTGCTAGCCAGCGCCGAGAAGAGGCTGAGGTAAAAATTGATGCTGACCAAAATCGGGTCGAAATTATTGCCGGTGACAGCCGTCAGGGCTGGGTGAAGTCGTATCAGACGCTGCTGGAGGTTTCTAGCGATGAGCGATTTGATGGCGAAGTAGAAGTGATTGTGGATTTGAGCGATGTGCGCCCGGCGGGTGAGCGGCTCAATGGGTTTGGCGGCATGGCAAACCCGGTGAAGCTACCTGAGCTGTATGAGCGCTGCGCCAATATTTTGAACAACGCAATTGGGCGGCGGCTAAATTCTATCGAATGCTGTTTGCTCATTGACGAGGCGGCGGCTTGTGTGGTGGCCGGAAATATTAGGCGCAGTGCGGGCATGCGTCAGTTTGACAGTCAGGATGATGTGGCGACAGGTGCCAAGGAAAACCTATGGCAGCAAGATGAAGCGGGGAATTGGCGCATTGACCCTACGCGCGATGCATTGCGGATGGCAAACCATACTCGGGTGTATCACCAGAAGCCTGCTAAAGAAGATGTGCTGATGGCGGTGCGGAAGCAGTTTCACTCGGGTGAAGGGGCGATTCAATGGGCGGGCGAAGCTGAGCGCCGGGCACAGGGTAAGGGCCGCTATGGTTTGAATCCTTGTGGGGAGATCATTGGTCAAGATTTTCACTGTAATTTGGCTGAGATTCATTTGAACCGGATTTCACCCAAGGATGAGCAGGCGCAGCATGATGCGTTTAAGGCTGGCGCGATCGCAGTAGCCGCTCTTTTAAACCACCAATTTCAAGAGCCGCGCTACCAGCAGTCTCGCGAAGAAGATCCAATCGTTGGGGTGTCTTTCACCGGCTTTTTTGACTTCTGTGTAAAAGCGTTTGGGGTGGAATGGCTGCAATGGTTTGAGGCAGGTCGCCCGAATACAATGCAAGGTTTGGAATTTAAAGAACAGGAAGCGGCTTATTTAAGCCGGTGGAAGCAGGTTGTGCACGAAACCGTTTGGGAGTATTGCGATCGCCACGGCATCCATCGCCCCAACCGCTGCACCACCGTGCAACCAGCTGGAACCAAAAGCTTACTTACGGGCGCATCGTCTGGCTGGCACCCGCCCAAGGCGCAGCGATTTATCCGCCGCATTACCTTCCGTAAGGATGATCCGGTAGCACTCGCCTGCATTGACTACGGCTATTCAGTGATTCCCTCTCAGGCCGATAAGGATGAAAAGGGCAATTTGCTCAATGATCCATTTGATCCACGCTGTACGGAATGGCTAGTAGAGCTGCCGGTAGAGGTAGACTGGGCCAACCTACCCGGCGCCGATGAAGTCGCCATTGAAAAGTTCTCGGCTCTGGCTCAGTTTGACTTTTATATGCAGGTGCAGAAGCACTACACCGCTCACAATACCTCTGCCACAGTGGAGCTACGCGAGCATGAGGTAGAGCCTCTCGCTGAGCGCATTTATGCGGCCATTGAAAATGATGAGGGCTACATTTCGGCGGCGCTGCTGGCGCGGTTTGACGATGTGCAGACCTTTCCTAGACTGCCGTTTGAGCCAATTACGAAAGCGCGGTATGAGGAAATGTTAGAAGAGGTGCGATCGCGCAGAGTGACTGAAAACTTCCATGCAGCGCTAGAAAAGCATGATGCGGGCGAGCTAATGGAAGCAGGCCCCGCAGGCTGTGATTCTGACAAATGCCTGATGCCAGAGAAAACGCCGAATGCACGATAGGTTCGGGATAGATACGTGATAGATGCGCAGTGCAATTAAGTAAGGGCAGAAAATCCGAAAATTCCAGAATATAACAATCCAACAAGTTAGATTAATTTGAAGAACGGGAAGGGGAATGCTCTACAGGAGGGCGTTCCCCTTTTTGCCTTCTTCTTATAAATTTTTCAGGAATTAGGCCAATCTTTGCGGTATCTGCTTACACGATAGAGTGAGATTTTTTGATATCAACAGCAAATCTTAAAGGGTTTGAAGACCCTTAAGAACATCTAGAGCATCTTTCAGAACATCTCTTAGAACATCTCTCAATCGTGCTACTCGTTCAACTCTTGAGAGCAACCTTGTGCAGTCAGTTTATTGGTTTTGTTTCATTATTGGCAGCATTTTTGTAGCCCTGTCCGTCTTCGGCGGTAGCGACTTACTCGATGCCGATAGCGATTTTGACGCGGATCTAAGCGTGGATCTAGATGCGGATCTAGAGATAGATCTAGATGCGGATCTGGACGCCGACTTGGACGCTGATATCGACGCTGATAGCAGCACAGATATGCAGATAGACACCGATGTGGATCTGCTACGAAATAATCGGCGAAGGCGAATACCCGGCTGGATCTCTATTCTGACTAGCTTCAAATTCTGGACGTTTGGGGGCTGCTTTTTTGGGCTTACGGGCTTGGTGATTAGCGCCACTGAGCCAGCATTGCCAGCGGGGATAGTATTGGCGATCGCGATCGCGATGGGCTTGGTTTGTGGTGGCGCATTGGTCAGCGCCCTACGTAGCCTCAAGGGTCGCCAGGTCAGTAGCCTGGTGCGCAACGAAGATTTTGCCGGACTCGTGGGCAAAGTGGAGCTGCCATTTGACGAGAACAGCAAAGGGAAAGTGATTTTAGAAGTTGGCGGCAGCACGCTGCACCTAGTAGCCCAAACCGATGAGAAAAAAGCCTTTGGAGTTGGCGAGTCTGTTTTGGTAGTAGGCCGTACGAACAACCGGCTTTGGGTGGTTTCATCCGAAGGCAGCTTTGATTCTGACCATACCTCTGGCAATACCTCGGGCAATACCTCGGGCAATACCTCGGGCAATACCTGATACACCCACAAGCGAGTCATCCAATTTGCTCGCAGCCTCAATCATGCTTTTTACATACGCAATTAGCCGCAAAAGGATAGATATACGATGAGTCAACCTATTTTTGAGAGCCGTCCTGATCTGGAGTTTAACCAGCCCAGCCAGCTCAACAACCAGCAGATAGCTTCTCTGCCCGTAACGCAAACAGAGCAAATTGTGGATGCTGTTACCGTTTTGCAGCCAATGAATGCGACGGCCTCAATTGGCCTAGGAACCGTAGGTGCAGTCACCGTTAGCCTGATTGTGCTGGGGTCTGCATTTGCTCTGATTAAGTCCTCTTTGAGAATTTGTCAGCCCAATGAGATTTTGATTGTTTCGGGGCGTAAGTACAAACAGGAAAATGGCAAAGAGGTGGGCTATCGGGTGATTTTTGGCGGCAGAGCTTTTGTGATGCCCATTATTGAGCAGGTGGAGAAAATGGATATGACCACCATGCCGATTCCGGTAGAGGTGAAAAACTCTTACGCAAAAGGGGGCACGCCGCTGAATATTCAGGCGATCGCGACCGTCAAAATCTCTAGCCAGCGCAACATTGTCGGCAATGCCATTGAGCGCTTTTTGGGCCGCAATCGTTCAGAAATTGAACGGGTAGTACGCGAAACCTTAGAAGGAAATCTACGCGGCGTGGTGGCTAACCTCACACCTGAGCAAGTTAACGAAGACCGGCTAAACTTTGCCGAGCGCATTGCCGACGATGTGGCCCGCGACCTCAACAAGCTAGGGCTTCACTTGGACACGCTAAAAGTTCAGAGTGTAACCGACGATGTAGACTACCTAAGCTCCATTGGTCGCCGCCAAATTGCGAACATTATCCGCGATGCCGAGATTGCTGAAGCCGTAGCATTGGGCGAAGCAGAACGCATAGAATCTGACTGTCAGCGGCGAGCAGAGGTGTTTAAATCGCAGGCGCTGACGATTATTCAAGAGAAACAAAACCAGCTACGTAAAATTAAAGCCGAGCTAGATCAGCGATCTAAATCTGAAGAGGAGCGCACAGCAGCAGCGGCGAAAGAAGCCAGTGCTAGAGCCGAGCAACAGCTGCAAACGGTGCGGGCTAAGCTAGAGCGTTTGCGGTTAGAAGCCGAGCAGGTGCTGCCGGCAGAAGCGGCCCGAGAAGCCCAGGCTTTGTACGCTAAGGGAGCCGCTGCCGAAGTTGCCGAAAATGCGAAGGCTGCGGCTGAAGTGAATGAAATGCTGGCCCAGGTGTGGAAAAAGACTGGCCGCGATGCGACTCAGATCTTTTTGCTTCAGCAAATTGACATGGTGCTTAAAGAAGCGGCCACCATTCCTCACAAGATGCATTTGCAGAATATCAATGTGATTGATAACGGCGATGGCAAGTCGATTGCGAGCCTTGCGAACATGTATCCCGAGGTGGTGCGGCAGTTCTTATTGCAGATAGAACAAATATTAGGAATTGATGTGGCAGGAACGCTGAGCCAGCGAAGTGCAGCAGTTAATGGCTCAGTTGGTACCGCCGTGCAGGCCATACCGACTTCATTACCTCCGGCGGCATAGCGTGGCTCTGGCTGGCTATGGCCCGGCTATGGCTGGTTATGGCCCCGACAAGTCTTATGGATTTTCCCGTGATTGATTGTTGTTTAGAACGCTCATTTAGGAGTATTTGACGATGCCTTTTTTAATTGTCCTGCTGGCCATTTTGGGATCTGCTGCGGGATTGGGTTCTTTTATTATCAAAAACCTGTACTACGTTTGTCAGCCTAACGAGATTTTGATTTTTGCGGGTAGTAAGCAGCGATCGGGCGATCGCGAACTAGGCTACCGATTGATTAAAGGCGGCAACAGCATTCGCACGCCCCTGCTAGAAAAAGTCATGCGCATGAACCTAACCAATATGATTATTGAGCTGAAGGTTTCTAATTCCTACTCTAAAGGCGGCATTCCACTCCAGGTAGAAGGCGTTGCCAATATTAAAATTGCGGGCGAAGAGCCAACCATTCACAACGCCATTGAGCGGTTGCTCGGCAAGCCTCGTAAAGAAATTGAAAAAATTGCGAAGGAAACCCTAGAAGGCAATCTGCGCGGTGTGCTCGCTAGCCTAACGCCTGAGCAGGTAAACCAGGACAAAATTGCTTTTGCCAAAAGCTTGCTAGATGAAGCCGAAGAAGACCTCGAAAAGCTCGGCTTGGTGCTAGACACCCTCCAGATTCAAAACATTTCTGACGATGTGCGCTATCTGGATTCGCTCGGTCGCAAGCAGCAGGCCGATTTGCAGCGAGACGCGCGGATTGCTGAGGCCGAGGCCAATGCTGAGTCGGCAGTGCAAACCGCTGAGAACAAAAAGATTACAGCCGTTCGTCGCCTAGAACGTGATATTGGGATTGCCCAAGCCGCTGCCGAACAGCGAACGCAAGATGCCCTAACCGCGCGAGCGGCCGTCATTGCCGAAGCAGAAGCTGAAATTGCCGCTGAGCTAGCCAGAATTCAGGCGGATGTGCCCGTGCAAGAGGAGCGGATTAAGCAGGTAGCACAGCAGCTACAGGCCGATGTGATTGCTCCGGCTGAGGCCGACTGTAAGCGGGCGATCGCCCAAGCCAAAGGAAATGCCTCGACTATTTTAGAAGACGGCAAAGCCCAAGCAGAAGGAACGTTGCGTCTTGCCGAGTCATGGGTTGCCGCAGGCGATAGCGCTCGCGATATCTTCCTATTACAAAAGCTAGAGGGGCTGCTGAAAACGCTCGCCTCTACCGTCCCAGAGGTTTCGGTTAAAAACGTCACAGTCATTGACACGCAGTCGGGTAATTTGGGCACTCAGGCAGCGGCCTTTATGGCTCAGCTTAAGCAGACATCCGGCGTTGACTTAGCAGGGGCTATTAACGGCCTTGGCGGCCTTAGCAGCAGTGCCAATGCAGCGATTAATCAAAGCCACGCAGAAGGACTCAAAGAAGTGCATATAGAAGAGAAAATCTAATCTAGCGGTAGATAAAGAGCGATCGCTAATTGTAGCCTCGGTATCATAAAGGGTCTCAACCAAAACGATAGGATGGGAGTTCGTCGTTTTTTTGTTCTCCTTTTTACCGTTCTTCTATGAGACTTTCTCCTGCCGGTCAGCGCTTTTATCAAGAGGTTCAAAAGGCGGATGGACGGATTAATTTGGCGCTAGCGGCGCTATACATTGCCCAGGAAGAATACTGGGACATGGAGCCAGCAGGATACTTAGAGAAGCTAGATAAAATGGCGGCAGCAGTGCGATCGCGCCTACCTGCGCGCCGCTACCCGCTTAAAGTGATTCAAGTCATGAATCAGTATTTGTTTGAAGAGCTACAGTTTGCGGGCAATCGTCAGAACTACTACGAACCCGACAATAGCCACTTAAACTGCGTGATTGATAGAAGGCTGGGCATTCCCATTACCCTATCGCTGGTGTATTTAGAGATTGCCGCGCGGATTAATTTCCCCATGGTGGGCGTGGGCATTCCGGGTCATTTTTTAATCCGTCCAGTGGTAGACGATATGGCGATATTCGTCGATCCGTTTCAGCAGGGCGAGGTGATGTTTTTAGAGGACTGCCAGGAAAGATTTTATCGCCAGTACGGCGCAGATACCGTTTGGCAAGATGATTTTTTAAACGCCGTCACGCCGAAAGCTTTGTTGGGCCGGATGCTAATGAACCTAAAGGCGGTTTATTTGAGTTTGGAAGATTTTAAAAACACGGTTTTGACCTTGGACAAACTGCTGCTGTTGATGCCGGGAGAGCCTCAGCAGTTGCGCGATCGCGGCCTTTTACACTACGAGCTCAAAAATTACGATTTGGCCCAGCAGGATTTGAAGGCGTACTTGCGATCGCATCCCAAAGCCCCCGATTCTCAAAACATTCAAAAAATTCTAGAAAGAATCGGACGATAGGATGAGCCCGATTCAATCACCCAGTTCAATCAAGCTAAATCAAGCTAAATCAAGCTAAATCAAGCTAAATATTGATGCTTTGAGGAATTTTATCCGGGTGGAGAAAGTTGTAAAACGTAGGCCGCTCAGCATTTCGCTCATCGATTGTGATTTCGATTTCAGCCAAGCGGTGCTGAAACTTTTGCAACGGCGCGCTCACATTAGGATCTACAAAATGATCCTGGCAATAGGCGCCCAACCGAGTGTAGTACAGCGAACCCAACGGATAGGTCATATTCATTTGCACCTCCGCCTGATCGAGCGGCGGCAGCAAATTGAGATAGTCCTGAACCGTTGCATCTGTAGCCGTTTCAGGCGCGGGGCCATAGCCTGCTAGCGGCATGTTGGGGCTATAGGTCATCAGTGCAGACTGCGGAAAGTTAACCGCTGCATGTTGGGCGCTGCTGGTAAAAATGACCAGCGTAAGGGCATCGGTGAGGTAATCGAGAGTTGCGATCGCAGGCTTGGCGGAACCGGCCATCCATTCTCCAATACCTTGAATATTGCCCCCGTCAGCAGCGGTCAAATCGGCCAGCCAGCTTTGCAGCTCGCCATCTCGCAAAACCGCATTATCACCGGCATTACCGCCGTCGTAATACAGCGCTAAGTAATCGGCTACCCATTGATGAATCGCCTCCCAAATCAGCAGCGCATCGTCCCGGTAGGGGTAGTCCGGCAGCTGATCCACATTGTCAACGCCTCTTAAAGCAAAGGTTTTTGGCACCATAGAGTCATTAAAGCTGAAGGGATAGCCCTGAACACCCTTTGCTGTCAGGCGTAGCGACTCGGCAAGAGAACCGCCTAGCACCTTATCAACCGTTCCCCCTGGGTTAATGAGTCCGGTCAGCGCCGCCGAGTTGATAAACAGCGTGCCTTCAAAATGGGGACGCAGCAGTAGGCCCACCGGGTGGTTGGGCGCTAGCTGGCGCTCGGTCGCGATCGCAAAAGCCTCTATGAGTAAATGGGTGCGACCCAAATGCGAAATCAGCTCGTGGTAGTTGCCATCAGCGATTTGCACAATGGTTTTGGCCATCATCCATGACCACTTGCAAGACTGAGGCGTCCCGGCTGGCGGCGGGGTAAAAATAGGATTGTTTGAACCAGGCTGCTGGTGACACTGAATGGCCACCGGCACCAGTGACGATTTGTTGCCGCCGTATCGGGGCTTAGCATCTTGACTCGGCACAGCAACTTGACTCGGCACGGCAAACAGAGCCAAAGGCGCACACACATACTTTTGGCCGCCCGGAAAATCACTGGTTTCAAGACCGTCTAGCACAGCATAATCAGCCATATATAGCCGCCCTTCACTACCTGCCCTAGCAAGCGAATCCTGCTGGCCCATCACTGCCTGAAACTGGGCCTCTGTCACCGGAAAGTGGCTAGGCAGGGTTTCTACCTTCTCTATTACTAAAGGATTGGCTCCGGCCACTCGCTGAGCCGCAAACGCTTTATCTTGGTAGAAATTTTGGCTAATGCAAGGCAAATCGAGCAGCTGAAAAAGATCGTCGTAAATTTTAAACAGTGCTTGATAGTCGCTGATGCTCGCTGTAGACATGCTCACCATAGGCTCATCAGCGAGCAGGCTATCAACGGAGCCCACCTCGACCTCAGGAGAGCGAGCCGCCTGTAGGGGCATCAGCTTAGAGGGCTGCCTGATACGCTCAATTTTCGCAAGATGCTTCGTTGGCTTTTGCAACTTAGTCACCAGGCTATCGATTCGGCCTTCTACAAGGTCAGTTTTGCCCGCTTTGGCATCTGTCTCAATATCTTCAGACTTAGGCTGACTACCCAACAACCGCTGGAGCTTTTGCACCACCGAGAGCAGCCGTCTAAGCTGCCTTAGCCAAAACCCGGCTTCTTGGCGATCGCGCAAAAGCCGGTACAGCCCAACCGAAGTCAGCAGCCGCCAAATCCTCCCTAAGCTCAGCCCCCGCCCGTTAATTTCCTGCAAACTCTGATTAGAGCGAACCCGCAGCAACAAAGAAATCACATCTCTTGACCAAACAAATTTGTTCAGAGACTTGTCCGACTGCGGCACTTCGTTAACCACAGCAATGCCGGGAAGCTTGTTAAGGTTGTACTGATAGCGCTGTCGCTGTTGTGCCAACGCCGCCCGGCGTTGGCCAGGGTTAGGATCGTTCTGCGGCAGCACCACAGCAGAAACAGCAGCAGCCACTAAAAATGAGTCATTGGTCACAGAAGCATCAAGTGAATCTTTCATGACAGTTCTAGCTATTTGGCTATTTTGGCTATTTGGCTATTTGGCTCTATCGAACTCTCAAACTCTATTTAGCTCAGGTTAAAAGCTGCCTCCCATAAACGCACGTAAATTTATGAAAGTTAAGCTAAACCCATGCCTATCCGTAGACATTTAACAGTCATTGCTTGATTGCAGGTGGGAACCCTAAAACCAGTAACCTCAACACCCTAGATGTTGAATTACGCCTTAATACACATTTTCAAAGACCTGCGCTGTTAAGCATGGGTCTTTTTTTATTGATACAATCGTAAGCCTTGCTTGATGGACAAAACGAATGGATGTTATCCCCGCGATTGACCTGCTCGAAGGGCGCTGCGTACGACTGTTTCAAGGTGACTATGAGCAGTCTCAGGTATTTAACGAAAACCCTGTAGAAGTCGCGCGGCAGTGGGAAGCCGAAGGCGCAACCCGGCTGCATCTTGTCGATTTAGACGGGGCAAAGGCCGGAAAGCCCGAAAACTGGAAGGCCATCGAGGCGATCGCCCAAGCGGTTAGTTTACCGATTGAAGTCGGCGGCGGCCTACGCGATGCAGACCGCGTGAGCGCCTTGTTTGATTTGGGCGTGCATTATGCAATTTTGGGCACAGTCGCTGTTGAAAAGCCAGAACTAGTTGGCGAACTGTGCAAACAGTTTCCTGGTCAAATTATTGTGGGCATTGACGCTCGCGAAGGAAAAGTCGCCACCCGTGGCTGGCTAGAAACCTCTGAAGTGATGGCCGTTGACCTCGCCAAACGGATGGGCGATATGGGCGCAGCAGAAATTATTTACACCGATATTAAACGGGACGGTACATTGCAGGGGCCAAATATAGAAGCGCTCAGAGAATTAGCGACCGCTATCGACACGCCTGTGATTGCATCGGGCGGCGTGAGTGCCGTTTCGGATTTACTCAAGCTACTCACGCTCGTGCCGTCTGGCGTTTCGGGTGTGATTGTCGGGAAGGCGCTATATACCGGTGATGTTTCTTTAAAAGAGGCGATTCGGGCGGTAGGGCCAGGACGGTGGCAGGATGTACCGCCAGCAGGCAGCGGCCCAGCTATCTGCTAAAAAAAATGCCGCCGCATATCGCACCGGACGCCTCGTCTAGTGCGATATGCGGGGCAGTATTTAGCACGCGATGTCTAATACGGTAAGCGCAACGCTAGCGTTTTTTAACCTTAGCTATCTTTCTGCTTAAGCTCGTCAATTTCTTTGCGCATCGCCACCAACTCAGCCGTCAGCGACTCAACTTCAGCTTGCAGACTTGCATCCACCACAGGCGTTGCCACAGTCGTCACCGTTTTAGGCGAATTAGACGCCTGGCCAAAACTCGTCGAAACACTGCGGAACGGTTCAGGGAGCTGGCTAGCAACACCTTCTACAAAGTCGCGAGCTTCCTTTTCAGTCAGAGCGCCGCGTACTTCTAGCTTGTCAGCCAGTTGCTGAAAATCGGTTCCTACTGCCGAAAATTCATCCGCCGCTCGCTGCGGGTCTTGAACGGCCTCAACTGCCGAGGAAGCAGCACCAAGGGTGACGCGATATCCTTTTTGAAAGAGTTCGAGTAATGTGTCGGTGTTCATAGGTTGCTTGGCTCATTTTGTTGTTCTATATTGTGCCGCAAACGCCTCCACTCGGCCATAATCCGTAGACAGAAAGCTATTCCCACTCAATTGTCCCCGGTGGCTTGGAGGTAATGTCGTACACGACCCGGTTGACGCCTTCGACCTCATTCACCACCCGGTTAGAAATGCTCTCTAGCAGCTCATAAGGGGCGCGTGACCAGTCGGCGGTCATGCCGTCTTCGCTGCTCACCAAGCGCAAGACAATGGGATAGGCATAGGTGCGCTGGTCGCCCATCACGCCCACGCTCCGAACCGGCAGCAGTACCCCAAAGGCTTGCCAAAAGTCGTGATACTTATCGCTGCGACGAATCTCCTGACGAATGATGTAGTCGGCCTCGCGCAGAATATGCAACCGCTCGGGCGTCACTTCACCCAAAATTCTGATCGCTAAGCCGGGGCCAGGAAACGGATGGCGACGAACAATTTCATCGGGCAGGTTGACTGCTTGGCCAACCTTGCGGACTTCATCTTTAAAGAGCTTGCGTAAAGGCTCGACAAGCTTAAACCGTAGATCTTCCGGCAGACCACCGACGTTGTGATGGCTTTTGATTTTAACCGCAACCCGCTCTCCAGTTTGGGGATCGACATTGGTATCAGCCGATTCGATCACATCGGGATACAGCGTTCCTTGGGCAAGGTAGTCAAAGGGGCCGAGCCTTGCCGACTCTTCTTCAAATACGCTAATGAACTCGTGACCAATAATCTTTCGTTTTTCTTCAGGATCGGTGATGCCTTTGATCTTTTCTAGGAAGCGATCGCGCGCATCAATATACTCAACGTTGATATGAAACTGATTTTCAAAAATTTCAATCAGCCGTTCGGGTTCGCGCTTGCGCATAAACCCTTGGTCAATAAACATGCAGGTGAGCTGATCGCCAATGGCCTCATGCAGCAAAAAGGCCAGCGTAGAAGAATCAACACCGCCCGAAAGCGCCAGCAAAACGCGCTCTTTGCCGACCTTAGCGCGCACTTCGCGAATGGCTTCTTCCACAAATGCCTCCGTGGTCCAAGTAGGCTCGCATTTGCAGATGCTGTATACAAAATTGCGAATGAGGGCGCTGCCGCCTTTGGAATGGACGACTTCGGGGTGAAATTGGACGCCGTAGAAATTTTTGATCGGGTTGGCGATCGCAGCCTGAGGCGTATTTTCAGTGTGCGCCAAAATCTCAAAGCCTTCGGGCAGCTCAGTCACCGAGTCACCGTGGCTCATCCACATCGTCGAGGCATGTTCAACATCGGCCAGCAGGCCCGTTGCAGAGTCAATTAAAAGCGCTGCCTTACCATATTCGCCGCGCTCGGCTTGCTCAACCTGTCCGCCTAGCTGCTGCACCATCAGCTGCATCCCGTAACACACACCCAACACCGGAATGCCTAGATTCCAAATTTCGGGATCGCAAATAGGCGCGCCCTCGGCATAGACGGAGTTAGGCCCGCCCGACAGGATAATGCCCTGCGGATTGAGCTGACGCAGTTGCTCTGCGGTCGTTCGGTAGGAGAGGACTTCTGAATAAACCTCGGTCTCACGAATACGTCGGGCAATTAGCTCAGAATACTGAGAGCCAAAATCTAAAATGGCCAGCATTTGGCGGCTAATAGAAGCGGAAGCAGAAGTAGAAGAAGCCAAGGCGGCCGCAGGTGTTGACATTGAACCTTGAGAAGTTTCTAGAGAAGTTTGGGTTGGAGAAGCCACAATCAATCCTTAATATTCGAGTTTGCAAGCGTATAAGTGTCGCTACGCTGAACGTTCGTATGCTGATTAGTGACGTCTTAGAAAAGGATTCAGAATTTGGGAGCGATTAAAACCGTATGACTGAAGCAGAATCAACGCCACGCTTTGCTGTTGAAGACTTTCAACAATGCCGCCAACAATGCCGCTAACAATGCCGTCTACTAGCGGATATCGGTAATAAAACGGGGGATGAATGAGGCTGAACTGAAACAGCAAATGGATGAACGGACTGTAGATAACGGACTGTAGATATTGAAAGATTTTAGCTGAATTTTACTAAGGAGGTCTAAATAAGATTTAAACGAAATTAAACAAGATCTGTCTAAATCTGTCTAAACAAAATCTGTCTAAACAAGATCTAAAGAACTAACCGCGCTAGACAGCTGGGTAATAGCCAGGTAAATAGCCAAGTAAATAGCCACTAGCTAACCGAATGCCTTCACGCAGCTGAGCCAGTAGAGTGATTTCACTTATTTGCTTTCAAATACAGTAGCAAACCTAGGACAGCATTTTTTGGCCTGCTTCACTCTTCAAAATGATTTGGCGCTGCCGGTCAAACAGCACGCTACCAACTTGAACCTGAGGCGCACCATGGGTTTGGATATAGGCTTGCGATCGCACATCAATCCGATCGCTCACAATGCCATATACCCGCGCGACCCAATCATTCGCCTCTGCATGATCCAACTTTCTCAAGATCTCCAGCCCTGCCTCGGTAGTTGCACTGGCTAACACCTGCTGCACCATAGGCGTCTCTAGCCCGGCCTCAGCGCAGCAAGCCGCCATAATTTCCTGACGCGCATCGGCCACATGATGATGGGTATGAAAAATTCCACCCGCCAGCTTAATCAACTTACCGTGATAGCCAAACAGCAAAATAGAGCGCACACCGAGCAACCCCGCTTCCACCAGCAAAGGCCCAATCCAGTTAGCCGTTTTCAGCCGTCGCTCGGGCTCAATGCCTAGCTTCAGCGCTAAGTCCAGGCCATTTTCGCCCAGGCAAAAAACCAAATTGTCGTAAATAGCAGCTTTTTGCTTGAGCGTCTGACGATAGTCTTCTAGCTGATCGGGTGCGCTTAAAGGCTGAGCAACACCGCTAGTCCCTAGCAACGAGAGACCGTCAACCACGCCAAAAGCAGCATTGGAGGTTCGTAGTGCAAGCTGCTGGCCTTCTGGCAAGATAATCGTGACCTTAATTTTTTGATCAGCAGACAGTTCTCCAGACAGATTCGTTTGAATGAGCTGCCGCGCGTAGGCATAAATCGCTGGCCCTTCAGCATGACGCCCCAAACCTTCACCTCCCTCAATCACAATTTGATCACCCTGCGCTGGGTCTGCCCAGCTCACTAAAGACCAGATGGGCGTGTTGCGTGTTAGGTCTAAGTTATCGCCCGGATCGCTGCGGGTGATGGCCAGGGCTGCACTTTCAGTCAGTCGAGCAGAGTGCTCTATGGGGATCTCTGCTGTTTTAGCAGGATTGATCAGATCGAGGGCAATAGGGCTAGTAACAGGTGTGTGCTTAAGGTGGCGAAGGGCTGCGATCGCGCCTGCACAAGCAAACACTGGCAGAGTATAGCCACTTTTGGCTTCACGCATTGAGCACCTCCAAAAATGCGGCTTTCTCACTCACGGTATCCACTCACGGTATCCGCTCACGATGCATGTTAATGCTTAGCGGGTTAAAAACCGTTGTTCTCTTGTAGAAGTCATACCCTATAAGAAGGACTTTCTCTAGACCTTTCTTATGACCGCCCCCAACGCACCGTCGGCAAATCGTATCGACTACCTGCGCATTAGCCTGATTGATCGCTGCAACTTCCAGTGCGTGTACTGTATGCCAGAAGGCGCTGACCTTCAGTATGCGCTGCGTGAGCATTGGTTGACCCATGATGAGATTTTGCTATTGCTACGTGAGGTGTTTATCCCTCTTGGCTTTACGCGGTTTCGGCTAACGGGAGGAGAGCCTTTGTTAAGGCCAGGGATTGTGGAATTGGTAAGTGCGATCGCTCGCCTCCCGCAAACCGAGGATCTTGCACTCACCACCAATGGCTTCCGCCTCAAAAAACTCGCTCAGCCCCTCTACGATGCAGGCTTAAGCCGCATCAACATCAGCCTAGACTCTCTCAACCCCGACACCTTTCAAAAAATCATTGGCAAACGCGGACAGTCTCAGTGGCAAGATGTTTGGCAAGGCATTCAATCCGCCCACCGCGTCGGCTTTTCTCCACTCAAGCTCAACGTTGTCGTCATCCCCGGCATCAACGATCACGAAGTGCCCGACCTAGCCGCCCTCACCCTCGATCAAGAGTGGCATGTGCGCTTCATCGAATTCATGCCAATTGGGAACAGCGACTTATTTGACCACAAAGGCTGGATAGACAGTGAAACCATCCGAACTCAAATTTCTGAAAAGTGGGGACTCAGCAAAGGCCAAGTCAAAGGCAATGGCCCCGCAGATGTCTTTCGCATTCCCGGCGCAAAAGGAACACTCGGCTTCATCAGCCAAATGTCTGAGTGCTTTTGCGACCGATGCAATCGAATGCGCCTTTCTGCCGATGGCCTCTTACGCCCTTGCTTGCTTAACGAAACCGGCCAAATAGACCTGCGTACGAGCCTACGTAGCGGCACTTCTTTGACAACCCTGCGCGATCAAGTCGGCGTGTTAGTCAACCAAAAACCAGAGATCAACTTCAAAATGCGTGAATCCGGCGCTACTGGCGCTTATAGCCGCACCATGTCACAAATTGGGGGATAAACCGCTAGCTGTAGCGGTAGACAATATAAACAGAAGTGTAAGTCACCTTAAAAAATAGACAACAAGAGTAACCAACAAAACTAGACAACAAAAAGCTCTTCTACGAAAAGGCCGAAGAGCTTTTTGAGTAGAAAAAGACATGCTTACAAAACGCAAACCTGATTCAAGTGTCGTAACTTATGAAACGTAGCTTATGCCTGATGAAACAGGGCTTATGCCTGACGTGAGTAATACTCAACAACCAGCAGCTCATTGACGTTCAGGGCAACCCATTCACGCTCAATTACACCATTGACGGTCGCTTCCAATTTAGACTTGTCAAATGACAAATGAGCTGGAATGTTCGCCAAACCTGGAAACTCCAAGTTCGCTTCTACCAGCTTCTTAGAAGCATCTCTACCGCGTACCCCAATTACATCACCAGGACGACACTGATAGCTAGGAATGCTAACCACACGGCCATTAACCGTGATGTGACCATGATTGACAACCTGACGAGCTGCGGGAATCGTTGGCCCCATACCCAAGCGGAAGCAGGTATTGTCCAACCGCATCTCCAGTTGTTGCAAAATCACTTGTCCGGTAGAACCTCCGGCCCGACGTGCTTTTTTCACGTAGCGGAGGAGCTGGCGCTCGGTAACACCATAGTTGTAACGAAGCTTCTGCTTCTCTTCTAGACGAATGCAGTACTCAGACTTCTTTTTACGAGCCTGACCATGCTGTCCAGGGGGATACGCTTTCCGAGCCGATTTGCGGGTTAAACCCGGCAGGTCGCCCAAGCGGCGCACCACTCTTAGGCGAGGACCTCTATATCGAGACATTATTTCTCCAACTAACTATTTTTGCAGGCTCAACATTATACCGTATGAACTGCTAACAGCGCTTTTACTAAGATCAACTTAGGTAACTAAGCTTTTGTACTTGGAAACCACTTCACAGCAAATACTGCGTAAATTTCCGTAAATTTTATCTGAAGTTTAAGAAGATGCGTTTTTAGCCCGTCACTTATAGAGCGAGAGGGTTAGACTAGGCTAGATAATGCGTCTTAATTCACACGTCTTAATTCACACGTCTTACATTCACCATGTCTGCTTCTGACATATCTGCTTCTGAAAATTTAATTCATACCGCCCATCTAAACTAACGCCTACTTATAACTTATAAAGTGTAATGACCCGTGCGACCACTCGTAAGATGACCAAACCCACTTCACCGAAATCTCAGATGTCTATCGGCCAACCTTCTGATTTGAAGCATTCCCCTCAGCAGCGCCCAAGGCGGGCCTCTCGGCTGTCCAGGCTGGGTGCGATTTCGGTTGGGACTTTGGTCGCAACAATTCTGCTGAGCCAAGGCGGCATACTCGGACAATCAGCAGCGATCGCGCAAGCAACAGCTAACATTTCCAACCAATTAGCCAACTATTCCACCAACAGTCAGCTGATTGCACAGAATGCCGATACGCCTGAACCCAGCGAGGCTGAAACGCAGGCACCAGCGACGGAGACCAACGAGACAGAAGAAGAGTCCCTCAGCTACGGCGAGCTGCTAAGAAAAATTGATAACGGTGAAGTTGAGACGGTTTCGCTCGATCAGGTTAACGGGGTAGCTAGCGTTGTCCTCAAGGCTGATCCGAGCGAGGCCGATCCTCAAACAGTCAAAATATTTGCCAACGATAAAAATCTGGACTTACAAGAGCGTTTGCAAGCCAACAACGTTGACTGGGATGTTGAAAAGGCAACTGATAACAGTGCGGTCACCAGTTTTGTAACGACGGCCTTTATCGGCATGCTGATCATTTTTGCAATGCTGATGCTGCTGCGCAAGTCGGCGGCTTCGGGCGGCGGTGCCATGAGCTTTGGCAAGTCCAAGGCCCGTTTTCAAATGGAAGCAAAAACCGGCGTGATGTTCAACGATGTTGCCGGAATTGATGAAGCCAAAGAAGAACTACAGGAAGTCGTCACCTTTCTTAAAAATCCTGAGCGATTTACCGCTATTGGGGCACGAATTCCTAAAGGGGTACTACTCGTAGGCCCACCTGGAACGGGTAAGACGCTTTTGGCTAAGGCGATCGCAGGCGAAGCGGGCACCCCGTTCTTCAGCATTTCCGGCTCCGAATTTGTCGAAATGTTTGTGGGCGTCGGTGCATCTCGCGTTCGCGACCTGTTCAAAAAAGCCAAAGAAAGTGCGCCCTGCATTGTCTTTATCGATGAGATTGACGCGGTGGGCCGCCAGCGAGGCACGGGCATTGGCGGCGGTAACGACGAGCGTGAGCAAACCCTGAACCAACTGCTGACCGAGATGGATGGCTTTGAAGGAAACAGTGGCATTATTGTCATTGCCGCCACCAACCGCCCGGACGTATTGGACTCAGCACTGCTACGTCCCGGTCGTTTTGACCGCCAAGTCACGGTAGACCTACCCGGATACAAAGGTCGGCTAGGCATTCTAGAAGTTCACGCTCGGGACAAAAAAATTGCCGAAGAAGTGAAAATGGAGGCGATCGCCCGTCGCACGCCCGGATTTTCGGGCGCACAGCTGGCAAACCTGCTGAATGAAGCGGCCATTATGACAGCGCGGCGACGCAAAGACGCTGTCACCATGCTAGAAGTGAACGACGCCATTGACCGACTGACCATGGGCCTGAGCCTGACTCCACTGCTCGATAGCAAAAAGAAACGGCTAGTCGCCTATCACGAAGTCGGCCATGCGCTCACCGCAACGCTGAGCAAACATGCCAATCCGCTTAACAAGGTGACCATTATTCCTCGATCCGGTGGCGTAGGTGGTTTTGCGAGCTTTTTACCCAAAGAAGAGCAGGTAGATGACGGTCTGGTTTCGTACGGTGAAATTGTTGATCAGCTAGTGGTTGCCCTAGGCGGGCGGGCCGCCGAAGAAGTGATCTTTGGCCATGATGAAGTCACCGTAGGGGCCAGCAGCGATATTCAGCAGGTGAGCCGAATTGCCAGGCAAATGGTGACTCGGTTCGGGATGTCTGAGCTAGGCTCATTTGCCTTAGAGAGCGAGAACTCTCAGCCCTTTTTGGGACAGAGCAATCTGATGGGCGGCGGCCATGAGTACTCTGATGAGCTTGCCAATAAGATCGATCAAAAAGTAAGGGAGATCGCCCAAACAAGCCTGAATAAAGCCATTGAAATTATCAGCAACAACCGCCAGTTGGTTGATCGACTGGTGGACACGTTGATTGAAAAAGAAACCATTGATGGCGATGAATTCCGTGACATCGTGAGTGAGTACACTCAGCTACCGGAGAAAGTTCCAGCGAAAATAGGCAGCTAATACTCGCTGGTCCAGAGCTTTAGGCAAATCAATATAAAGTAAAACAAAGTAAACCCCCTACAAATCACTGGAATTCGTAGGGGGTTTATGGTTATACCGAAGCCTTACTACAGCTGGCTGCTGGCTTAATCCATAAGTGATAGATAAGAGCCGTTATGCGCTGCGAGATCAATAGTTAGCCGCTGTGTCAATATATCTGGCAACGGCTATCAAAAAGACTAACGGCCCGGTACAGATGCTTGACGCTGACCGTCGGCCATGGCCTGAAGCACTAACCCTGGATCTACCCAGTCGCCCTGATAGCGCATCCCCCAGTGGAGATGAGGCCCGGTTGTCCGACCGGTCATACCCACTCGGCCAATGCGATCGCCTGTAAGCACTGTCTGTCCTTCAGCCAAACGCAAACCACCGCCATCATCAACAAAAGTCCGCCGACCCCCGTCATTGGTGACATAGCCCTGCATATGACAGTAAATATGTGTCCAATCGCCAGACTCTACAATGACAGAAGTACCACAGGCACTATCATCAGAGACCTCAACAATCTGACCGTCCCACCAGTTACGAATGTAGCTACCCGTTGGCGCAGCAATATCAATACCGTAGTGAAACCCCGAACCGCGATAGCCGTAAGGTGAAGTGTAGGCCTGAAAACCCTCTACCGGGAAAGAAGCCACCTGCCAAGGCTCGCTCGCGCGGGCCAGCTGAGCATTGCCTGTGGCGGGTAGAGCTGTTGCAGGCAACCGCAGCGCGCTAGGTACAATCTCGCTAAGCCCGGCAAACATTAGAGTACCTGCGAGTAGCAAACCCAGATAGGAAAGCTTCCGCTGCCGTAAAGAGACGGCAAAAGACCGACAGAGCGAGGAAAAGGGAAAAAATCGCTTCATACAGAAAGTTAATAAGTGTGTGAGGAAACAAACTAAGTATTTTTACTGAGAAATCAGTTCTCTTTCCCGAGCCGTGGTCCCATATTTTTGGGCTCGAATAAGATTCCCGCTAACTCAACACAAGCGAGGTATGTGAGGTAATGTACCCCGAAACTCTTGTCAATTAGGGTAAAGCCGCACCTTATAAGAATTCCTGATTCAAATAAACTTGATTCATTAAGAAATGATTGCAAAAAACAGTCGAAATTGTTATTTCGATTACAAATATATGCTTGACGTATTTTTTTATAGTAAAAACCTGAAATAACTTACATTAAAATACTGAGACCAAAGAGGATATTCCGGCTTCTTCCTGAAAAAGATCTTCCCAAAAAAGATCTTCATAAAAAAGACCTTCATAAAAAAGACCTTCATAAAAGACCTTCATAAAAGAGCTGTTATCACCCAGATATCGCTCAAATATCACTCAAAAACGCGCGCTAGCTAATGCGTGCTAGCTGCCGCACTTTTTCTAGCAGCACTTTAGGGTCAATGGGTTTACATAAGGTGTCGTGGTGAGCCATTGCAGAAGACGCAGACTCTGAGGGAGCCGTTAGTGCGAGTACTTTTGCGCTTAAGCCAGTTACCGCCAGCTGAATGGATTTGATGTTGCTGACCTCAGTATCAATTAAAGAAAGATCAGCAATGAGCATCATAGGTCGCAGCAGTTCAAGCTGAGCGACTAACCCATCGGATTCTACTAACCAGATAACTTCATAGCCAGCTGCTGTCAGCATTTCACAGACAATAGCGGCGTTTTCTTCATCGGTTTCGAGTAAAACAATGCGTTTGGGGGCGGATTCTATAACGGTGGGAAGGTCATGCTTAGGCGCAACTCGCTCGCTGGGCATTGGCAACCGAACGATGAAAGTAGACCCTTCGCCCACCTGAGAGTCCACCTCAATAGAGCCCCCATGGAGATCAACAACTCGCTTAGTCATGGCGAGGCCTAACCCAGTTCCGGAATACTGCCTTTGAATGGGGGGCTCTAGCTGCTTGAAGGTTTCAAACAGCGCATCTTTTTGCGACTCTGGAATGCCGATACCCGTATCTTCTATTTGAAAAACGGCGGTTTGAGACTCTCGCCATACGCGCACATTCACCTGTCCGCCTGCGCCTGTGAACTTAATCGCATTGTGAACCAGGTTCGACAAGATTTGCTGAAGCCTTCTGGCATCGGCTATGAAGCGATTGTTATTTGCGTTGATTTCTGAATGTAGGGTCAGCGTAATGTCTTGGGCTTGAGCCATTTTTTGATGGTGAGCAACGGTACTTGTCACGAGCTGATCCAGTGCAATCTCGCTTAGGTCTAAGATTGAGCGGCCTGACTCTACGCTGGCAAACTCTAAAATGCCGTTAATCACATTTAGCAGCTGCTCGCCGCTATGGTTAATGGTGTTGAGATAGCTGCGCTGCCGTTCGTTCAGGTCGCCAAACGACCATCGCAGCAGCGTTGCTGACATGCCAATAATGTAGGTGAGCGGTGTTCGCAGCTCATGACTCATGGTAGAGAGAAATTCGCCTTTGGTAATATTGGCTGACTCGGCGGCAATCAGCGCATCATGCAAGCTTTGGGTTCGCTCGATCACACAGCTCTCTAGGCTGACTGTCTGCTGCCGCAGCTGCTGATACAAAGAGGCCTGAGAGATCGCAACGGAGAGATGATCGGCGATATGTTGCAAAAATATGGCTTCGGTTTTTTCCCATTGGCGATAGCGATCGCACTGATGCGCAATCAGCAGTCCCCACAGCTGACCTTGCACAACGATGGGGGCGATAATTTTTGACTTGATGTTTGCTTGCTGTAAAAACTTAAGTAGACAATGGATGCTGTCGTACTGTTTATCAACATTGTCTATGGCAATGGGCTGACCGTTTAAATAGCGCGATCGCATCGCGACCGAAGGTGCAAAGCACTCCCCTTCGGAAAAGTGAAGCACCGAAGAAATCTCTTGGCTGGCCTTGGACTCATAGGTGACATGACCGATATGCGATCGCAATCCAACCCCGTCAGCGGTTGAACTGGCCCGTGAATTAACGGGTGAATTAATGGGTGGAATAACCGGTGAATTAACGGGGAAATTGATCGGTGGACTAATGGGCGAACTGTAATGAAAGCCGCTGGAGGGCGATCGCTGTAACGGTCTCTCAATTTGCCGAGCCGCTGAATAATTAACCGGCGAGTCATCATTTGCTGAGTGATCGTCGAGTGACAGCGACTTCAGCGCAGCAGCCAATTGGCTAGAGAGCACATCGTCTGCTGGCAGATTCGCTAGCAGCGGCGTTTCAGCAGCATTAAAGCTGTCAAACTGGTATAGAACCAAACGATCCACAGCGAGGAACTCGCGAATCTGGGCAACCGTTGTTTTAAGAATATCGGAGAGATCAAAGCCATGATGAATGCGGGTAATGACCTGATCGAGCAAGAGAATTTGCTTTAGCTGATTGTCCAGGGTCTTTGGCGAAGCCTGAGCCTCCCCTTGGGGAGAAGTCGCTAGGTTTTTGGCCCAAGAAAGGACAAATTTCTTTTGCGCAATTAGCCTCTCGTTATTAGAGATGTTTTTACTAGCAGCATTGCCCTTCGCCTTAGGATTTGCTCTGGCCTTGCCTTTTGACTTTTTAGCAGCAGCTTTAATCTTTTTGGCTTGCAGGGTTTGATGTCCAGACAAATCTTGAGGATACCGGGGGGTGATTGATGTTTCAGAGAGGTTCCCAGACAGGTGCTCAGATAAATGCTCAGATAGGTGCTCAGGCATAAAGAAACGATCGCGCTTGTCAGAGCAATCGGGCGTATTGTTTAACCGGTCTACAAAAACAGCGATCGCTCTATCGTCGAACGTCAGCCCGACTCGATACTCACTCGTTAGCCGCGCATCCATTGAAAGACGCGCCTGAATGCCCTGATTCTCTGGGCTCTGGTTCTCTGGGCTCTGGTTCTCTCGGTTCTGGTTCTCTCGGCTCTGGTTCTCCGGGCTCTGGAGTTCTAAACGCTCTGAGCACTTGATAGGCACAGCGGTTAGCAGCACATTTAACATAGGAGAAGACATCAAAACAAAAGCTTCATCTTCTCCACCCGCACCAAAACCTACGCGCAGATCTCTCCCTTCTTGCAGCAGTTCATCGCCAGTGACTGTTTGAGCATCGGTAATCACCGTCTTAAACACATGCGTTTGCTGCATCAAAGTTTCTCTTAGGCGCTGATAAGCTGCGAAAGAAACTGTTTGATAAGCAATGAGATGTTCAGAAGTTTGCATTCTTGGTGTTACACAGAGAAGGAGTATTGCACAGCAGAAAAACGAGAACTTAAGCTAAGTTTTGGAGCCAAATCGGCAATTACAAAGAGGTGATTGAAAGCCAAGACGACTTCGCCTACGCAATTTAGGACATAGCCGTGAGCAAGATGTGCTACCAGTTTTGCAGCGCAACAATGACTAGCGATATCCTATAAAAGAGCGTTAAAAAGCTTTATCAACGCTTAAACAATTAAGTGATTTAATCTGCTTAAAAAATTCTGGAAAAAATTGAGGAAACAAAAAACTGAGAACATATAAAGCTATCAGCGATCTGGCAGCGATCTGGCAATAGCCATTAGCTTTAACCTCTTTAGTAACCTTTTTAGTAACTTTTCTGACAACCTTTCTGATTTGCAAAGGCGCTATCCTATTCACCTTGTGCATGTCTTAGAAGCGTGTTTTTTGAATTGTATTTTTGAGTTGTATTTTTGAGTTGTCCAAATCCTAACGCCTGTTTATCTCCATATTCGATTATCCCAATAGTTCTTTTATATTTGCGGTCTTTTTATGCATCGTTTAGCAGCCACTCCAGGCGGATGGGATAGCAGCACAGAAGGCGTTGTTTTTATTGATCAAACGCCAGCACCAATCGTATTACTGACCGCCGCCGATACCGATATTTCAACTTTAAATCAGGCCCTTACGCAGCTCCCTAAAGGCTTTAGCCCTATCCGATGCATTAATTTACTTCAGCTTCAGCAGCAGCTCACTATTGATACCTATGCAGAAGATGTTTTGCGTTATGCCCAAATAGTCATTGTGAGGGTATTAGGCGGTAGAGCTTACTGGTCGTATGGGCTAGAGGTGGTTAAAGAAACGGTTGAAAATACAGGTGCTGCGCTCATTGTGATGCCCGGTGACGATCGCCCGGATTTAGACCTAATGGGCCACTCTACCGTGCCTTTGGCGGTGGTCAATCAGCTATGGCAGTACTTTAATCAAGGCGGTATTCATAATCTATACAATGCCATGCTGTATGTGAGCGATCGCATCCTAAACACGCAATACCAGCCAATCGCACCGCAAAGCGTTCCTAAAATAGGCATATATACCCAAGCGAATGCCTATAATTCACAAATAACAAACTTTTCAAATAGCCAATCAAATAGCCAATCAAATAGCCAATTGAAAACCCAATCAAGCCTTCAGGCCGAGGCTACTTCAAAAAACAATATTCCGCTTTCCTTAACAACTAAAAACAAACTGTTATCTTCACCGAATATTCAGCCTCAACTGTTAAGAAAAGAGACTATTAACAAATCAGTTGATGAACAAATATTGCGACCTTCTCAACAAAGCTCAAACTATTCGGAAAATCGACATTTATTAAGTAATAAACAGCCGCAAAATAAGCTAAAAAATAATTCAAAAAATCGTCCAATTATTGGCAGAGTCGGTATTCTTTTTTACCGAGCGCATTATCTGGCCGGAAATACCCGAGTTATTGATGCTTTGAGTGATGCACTGACCGACTATGGCCTGCATCCAGTCCCTATTTACGTCTCTTCTTTAAAGGATGCTGAAATTCAGCAGCAGCTGGTGAAATATTGTCAGCATGATATAGAAACGGGCGAAGCACAGCCTGTCGATTTGTTGATTAATACAACGAGCTTTGCCGTAGCCAGCCTTCAGCTGTCGTCTGCCAAGCAAAACCAGCAACGGTCTTTAGAAAGCTTTAACCTGTGGCAAACGCTAGATATACCAGTGCTTCAGGCCATTTGTAGCGGTAGCCCCATAGAACACTGGCAGCAGCACTCACAAGGGCTCACGCCCCGAGACATTGCGATGAACGTGGCGTTGCCCGAAGTAGATGGCAGAATTATTACGCGAGCGGTCTCTTTTAAGGCGGAGCAGCCCAAAGCAGATGCATCGCCAGAGGGGCTCCAGACGGCGGTGGTGATGTATGAGCCGTTGCGCGATCGCATTCACTTTGTCGCGCAGCTTGCCGCCCACTGGGTTCAGCTCAAACACACCTCAGTGCCAGATCGTAAAATTGCCCTCATTTTGGCTAACTATCCCAATCGCGATGGCCGCATGGCCAATGGTGTAGGGCTAGACACGCCTGCCAGCTGTCTAGCGATATTAAAGGCACTACAAACAGCCGGATATACCGTTCGCGATCTGCCCCAAACCGGAGACGAGCTGATGGCTCGACTCGCCCGAGGGACAACGAATGATCCAGAAGGCTACGGTCTGCGGTCGGTTCGTCAGCACCTGAGTGAGCAAGCCTATCAAACATTTTTTGCAGCGCTGCCCGCAGCCGTTCAGCAGGGCATTACTCAACGGTGGGGAACTCCGGCTGATGAATGGCAGCGCTTTTCACCCCTGTCGTTGACGAACTCGGCTGAAGCCGTAGAACTGCCCTTAGAACTGCCCATTGCCGGGATGCAGTTTGGGAATGTCTTTGTAGGTATCCAGCCGAGTCGCGGCTACGATATTGACCCTAGCTTGAACTACCATGCGCCTGACTTAGAACCCACCCATGCCTATTTGGGCTTTTATCACTGGCTGCGAAGCCACTTTGGCGCTCATGCAATGGTTCATGTGGGCAAGCATGGCAATTTAGAATGGCTTCCGGGCAAAGGCATCGCCCTTTCTGAGCAGTGCTATCCCGAAGCGGCATTTGGCCCGATGCCGCATTTTTATCCTTTTATCGTGAATGACCCTGGAGAGGGCGCACAGGCAAAGAGGCGATCGCAAGCGGTCATTCTCGATCACCTCACGCCGCCGATGACCCGCGCCGAACTCTACGGCCCTTTGCAGCAGCTCGAAAGCCTGGTGGATGAATATTACGAAGCGCAAAATTTAGACCCGACCCGGCTACCGATTATTGCGAGCAAAATAATGGCTTTGCTTCAAGACACTCAGCTCCAGCAAGATTTAAATCTATTGCCAGTCAATTCGCCAGCCAGTTCGCCAGCCAGTTCGCCAGTCAATTTGCCAGTCAATTTGCCAGTCAATTTGCCAGTCAGATCGTCATTGAATGGCCAGCCTACTCCAGCTGTTTTAGGTGCTAACCCGTCTGAAAATCTCCAAACCTGGCTGCCGCAGATAGATGGCTACCTATGTGAACTGAAAGAAGCGCAAATTCGAGATGGTCTGCATATTTATGGTCAGTGCCCTCAAGGACAGCAGTTAAGGGATTTGATTGTAGCGATCGCCCGGCATCCCAATGCTGAACATATTGGGCTCTCAAGAGCGATCGCCCAAGCCTGGCGTTTAGACCTTGATCCACTCATTGCAGAAGTTGGTCAGCCTTGGAGTGCCAGCCCTGATCAAACACAGCTGCGTCAATGTCGCACCGTGGGCGATGTGATCGAACAAATTGAGATTTACGCAGCTAGGCTCGTTGATGATCTGCTGGGCCAAATTTCTCCTGCCGATATCTCTGCTGATATCTCTGCCGAAGAACATGGCAATGCCAACGCCCCCAGCGGGTCAGCTGTAGATTTGCCCCTGCAACAAACGCTCGATTGGATTGCGCACACGCTGCTGCCGAATCTTGAGAGTACGACCGATGAAATTAAAAATTTGCTCCATGGTTTAGAGGGACGCTATGTTCCGCCAGGGCCTTCCGGCGCACCCACTCGCAACCGACCGGAGGTTTTGCCAACGGGGCGTAACTTTTATTCGGTCGATATTCGAGCGATTCCTACTGAAAGCGCGTGGGATGTCGGGCGCAAGGCGGCTGAGGTGTTAATTGAAAACTACACCCAACAACATGGCGAGTATCCCCGGACGCTGGGCCTTTCAATGTGGGGCACGGCGGCCATGCGAACGGGCGGCGATGATATGTCAGAAGCACTGGCGCTAATGGGTGTGCGTCCAGTTTGGGATGGGCCTAGCAGAAGAGTAATCGACTTTGAGATTTTGCCGCTGTCGCTATTAGGACGGCCCCGAGTAGATGTGACACTGCGTATATCAGGATTTTTTCGCGATGCCTTTCCCAATTTGGTGTCTTTGTTTAACCAAGCGGTAACGGCAGTCGCAGCCCTAGATGAACCAGCTGATCAAAATCCGCTGGCAGCCCAAGCCCAACAAGATTTTGAATATTGGCAGCAGCAGGGATTGGATAGCGCGCAAAGTGTGGCGCGATCGCGCTACCGAGTTTTTGGCTCCAAACCAGGAGCCTACGGCGCTGGCTTACAAGGGCTCATTGAAGCCCAAAACTGGGAGAGCGACGACGATCTCGCTCGTGCGTATATAAACTGGAGCAGCTACGCCTATGTAGGGTCTTCTGTAGGATCTTCGGGCGGCCAAACAGACGGGCACAGTGCGCCCGAAGCGTTTAAGCAGCGCCTATCGCAAATGCAAATTGTGCTGCAAAACCAGGATAACCGCGAACATGATCTCCTCGATTCTGACGACTATTACCAGTTTCAAGGAGGGCTAACAGCGGCGGTGAAGTCGCAAAAAGGGGAAGCGCCTACGACTTATTTTGGCGACAATGCAGTGCCAGAAAATCCAAAGGTGCGATCGCTCAAATCCGAAATTGCCCGCGTTTACCGCTCGCGCGTCGTCAATCCTAAATGGATAGCAGGGGTCATGCGCCATGGCTACAAAGGCGCATTTGAAATGTCAGCCACCGTCGATTACCTGTTTGCCTACGATGCAACCACACATTGCGTAGAAAATCACATGTACGAAGGCGTTGCGAAGGCTTATATATTTGACCCAACAGTGCGCGAATTTATTGAGCAGTCAAATCCTTGGGCCTTACGAGATATGGCTGAACGACTGTTGGAAGCCAATCAACGAGGGCTATGGAAAGGAGCCAGTGAGGAAGTCGTGGATGGGTTAAGGGCGATCGCACATGAAGCAGAAGGTCAAATTGAAGCGGGCCTCTCTAGCCATCTGTAAGATGATTTGAACTATCTGTAAGATGGATTGGCCAGGAGCAACAGAGGCGACTCTAAAGCCTCTACTTCAGCTGAAGCTGTACCGGGCGCAGTCACACTGGGGTCTACTCGCACCCAAAGCGCCAAATCCAATCCTTCTGGCTGCACCGCTAGGTTAATCACCCTGGCTGTTAGGCCGCGATTTTCTAGTCGCTGTAAGCTCAGCTGGTTATTGACATCAGCTAGCAGCCCATTCACCAGTCGATCAGGCGCTGGCTGGCCATTCACCTTAATCACCGGATCGACCAGCATCAAACGATCGCCCGCCGAAATACTTAACCCCGACTGCGCTTCAATTTGCAGCGCGCCTTCTTGAACTAAATCTTCTAGCTCCAAGGAAATCTGCACGCGGTTATCTGCCAAAAAATCAATCGCCGGATTGTTGATTTGGTAGCGTTCCCGCTCCCGAGCTTGAGCCTGATTCAAAGAACCAATCTTGAGCTCACTCAGCTGCTTGGTGACCGTTGGCGATCGCAAAAAAGCATTCACATCGGCCTCAGACAATACCAAATGCAGCGCGCCTTGTAGCGGCGCATCAAGCACCACCTTACCCTGCCGCAGCTGATTAAACGCCAAATCAATGGGGTCAGTCTCTAGCTCAGCGACCTCAAGGCGCAAGTCAGCCGTTGGGTAAATCCCCCGCCCGGCAATTCGCACTTTATCTATCCGTCCTTGCAGCAGCTGAAAAGACGGCCCACTATCCACCCGCACATCCAAGCTTTCCGCACTGACCAGTCGAGAGCGAATGGCATCTTCGGCCACCTGATCGACCACAATACCGACCGGTGAAATCACCAGCAGCAAACCCGATAGCAAAACAGTCAGAAATTCCATACCGGCGCTACTCCATGAGGCTCTATTTTATATGGCGCTTCTATGGCGCTTCTATGGCGCTATTTCATAACAGCGCTACTGAATGGCCTCTTGTACCCAGCCTTTCAGCGTTGCCACAACATCTGCTAAAGCAATATCAGCCGCCTCACCATCGGCGCGTTTTACCACTTCTACCTTGCCATCTTTAAGCGATCGCCCCGTCACAACCCGAAACGGAATCCCAATCAGCTCGGCATCTTTAAACTTCACCCCGGCTCGCTCTTTACGGTCATCTAGCAAGGTCTCTACACCGGCTGCATTCAACTCAGCATATAGCTTTTCAGCTGCGGCCATTTGGGCTTCATCGCCAATGTTGGGCACTACCACAATTGCGTGATAGGGCGCGATCGCCACTGGCCAAATAATCCCGTTTTTGTCGTAAGACTGCTCCACCGCCGCCTGCGCTAGCCGCGAAACACCTACCCCATAGCAGCCCATCTCCAGCGGAGCCTCTGTGCCGTCTTCTTGGGTATAGGTCGCCCCGAGCGCCGCCGAATATTTATTGCCCAGCTGAAAAATATGGCCAATTTCAATGCCTCTAGCCGTTTTCAGAATTTGGCTAGCGTCGTGAATTGCGCGATCGCCTGCCACCGCCGTCCGCACATCCAAACGAATCTGCGGCAACTCAAACTCCTTGCCCCAGTTCGCCCCCACCACATGAAAGCCACTCTCATTAGAACCCGTCGCAAAATTCTTGAGCGGCACCGCCGTCTCATCGACAATGCGCAAAAACTTAGGCGCCAAATTCTCCCCCTTCCCGATATAGTCATCCGCCAAATCAGGCGCAATATAGCCCAGCGGCAACGGCTTAGTTGCCCACTTGCTCTGCGCCTCCTCATCCGGCACTTCCAACGCCAGCACAGTAGACCCGCCATACTCGCCTGCCAAATTAGTCAGCGCGTTTTGCAGCTTCGTCTCATTCACATCTTGATCAGCCCGAATGCTCACAATCACCAGCACCTGCCGTCCATTGTCGTAAGTCACCTGATACAGCACGTCTTTAACAACCTGCGTCGGCGAACATTTCAAAAAATCCACCATAGCGGCAATAGTGGCCGTATTGGGCGTCTCTAGCTTTTGATAAGCGGTAAACGGAGAAGGCTCAGCCTCTGGCGGCAGCGAAACTGCTTTTTCTACATTCGCGGCATACCGACCATCTTCGGTGTATAGCACCTCATCTTCACCGGCCTCAGCCAGCACCATAAACTCAGTTGAACCCGAGCCACCAATTGCGCCTGAGTCAGCCTCAACAGCCCGAAACGCGAGCCCAGTACGCCGCAAAATATTGCTGTACGCCTGATACATATCGTCGTAGGTTTGCTTGAGGCTAGCTGCATCAGCATGAAACGAATAGCCGTCTTTCATAATGAATTCGCGCCCCCGCAGCAGCCCAAAACGTGGCCGAATTTCATCCCGAAACTTTGTCTGAATTTGGTACAAGTGAACTGGCAGCTGACGATAAGAGCGAATCGTCTCGCGGGCAACCGCTGTAATCACTTCCTCGTGAGTGGGGCCAAGCGCTAATTCCTGCTGACGGCGATCGCCCAGCGTAAACATAATCCCCTCAGCTTTGGTGTAAGTATCCCAGCGCCCCGACTCCTGCCACAGCGACGCAGGCTGAAGCTGTGGCAGCAAGCACTCCTGTGCCCCCGTCGCGTCCATTTCAGAGCGCACAATATCCGATATTTTATTGAGCACCCGAAATAGCAACGGCAAATAAGCATACAGTCCGCTAGAAATGCGGCGCATATAGCCCGCTCGTAGCAGCAGCTTGTGGCTAGGGATTTCAGCCTCCGCTGGATCTTCACGCAGCGTGACAAATAACATCTGAGACAATCGCATGGGTCTTCCTTAACAACGAGGTGCTTAAACAACGAGGGCTTACTCGGATTTCTCAAACAAGTCTAAAGCATCAAGCCACAGGCAAACCCTACCTATCTCAATCTTTTCCGCCTATCTCAATCTCCAAAATCCGCTGACTCATCCACTGGCGTGAAGTCGGCGCGACATAATAATTAAGTAGATGCCCGTCAGTTTACTTAAGTAAGTTTTGCTAATACTTATAATAATGATCGGTTATATATTTACATTGCTAAAGGAATCTAAAAAGAGCTTTAGCACCGAATAAACGACAGACGTATAAACTACAAACGTAAATTGCAGTGGTAAGAGATGAGTCTGCATTGAGAGCCAACCTTTAGAGCAGGCTTTTGACTCTAGCGATCGCACAAGTATAGGTGGCTAAAGCGCTGCCTAGCAAAAGTTCCCAATACAACCCGCATCTTAAAGCCGTATCGATGTGCAACGGCGCGGCTGAGATGCTATCAATTTCACTGTTTTCATCATTTTTATTCAGCAGTTTTAGCAGCGCAGAAAATTTTAGCCCTGTGGAAAAGGTGTCTTTTCACCTCTATCACTTCACCTCTATCACTTCACCTCTCACTTCGTAGCAGCGTGATGAGACCAGGCTTTGCAAGCACCTGTTTTCAAAAAATTTTCTTCTTCAAAACCTTTTTAAAAAATAATTATCCAAGATCCCTAGTGAGTAATCCAAGTTACACAATTCTCGTTGCTGAAGATGACAGCCGTACTCGTAAAGCCCTGGCTCACAGCCTAGAAGCCGCTGGCTATAAAGTCATCATCGCCATAGATGGGCAAGAAGCGTTAGACCAGTTTCAAGCTACAGAAAAGATTGATCTAGTTGTTCTCGACGTGATGATGCCTCGTTTAGATGGCTTTCAGGTGTGCCAAATACTCAGAGAAACCTCTGATATTCCGATTATTATGGCCACCGTACTGGGCAACTCTGCTGATCGCATCGTGGGCTTGGAAATGGGCGCCACTGACTATATCGTTAAGCCCTTCTCAACCCAAGAACTCATTGCACGCATCCGTTCTATTCTGCGACGTACGCTACCTCATCGCACTGACAACCTTGTGGCTACCGCGCCGCCGCGCCAGCAGGTTTTAATAGTTGGGCCGTTAAGGCTCGATCCAAGCACTCACAGAGCTTATCGCAAAGATCACCCGCTGCAACTGACAGAAATTGAGTTTCGCCTACTCGAACTGCTAGCTAGTAAGCCGGGGCATCTTTTTTCACGAGGCGATATTTTAGCAGCGCTATGGGGCTACGATGCCAGCAGCGCTGCTGATACCAAGACGGTCGATGTACATATCTCTCGGCTGCGCATCAAGCTTAATGACAACACTAGCGATCCAGAGTTCATTTCGACTATTCGAGGGCGGGGCTATATGTTTTTGGTACAGCGCTAATCGCCCCTACGCTTGCCCCAGTAGCCTTCACATAATCAGCTGTTTGCAGCATTAGCATTTGCCCTCGCAGCCCTGCTGATACAGCGATGCGATCATACAGTTGTGACCACTCATCTAAATAGGTGGGGTAGGGCTTTTTGCAGGCCAACGCTGTAACGCCGCCCCGAATATAGCCAGTTAGCGGCTGCACTTGCTTAAGTGAGACGGTCTCTATTTTGCGATCACCACTGAGCTGCGCTAACGCCTTTAGATCAAGCTGATAGCTGCCCGGAATCACGGCCAAAGCGACCCCATGGCGATCGCCCTTAACAACCAATGTCTTAAAGACCTGATCTGCCGGTAGCCCCAGCTTTTGCGCAGTCGAAGTTGCCGCCAAGTCGTCAGCATCCACCTCGTAACTCAGCAGCGTATACTCAATACCCAACCTGTCCAAAGTCCGAGCAGCGTTGGTTTTTGTAGACTTGTTTTTGATCGATCAAACCTCTTCTAACTTGGCAAGGCAAAAGCGATCGCGACCTTCATACTTAGCCTGATACAAGCCCTGATCAGCCGCTGCGACCAACATATCACGATGCCTTCCTTTCGTGCAGCTCACCGCCGCAATGCCCAGGCTCACAGTAATGCAGTGGCTAATCTCTGAGCAGCTATGCGGAATTTCTAGCTGCTGAATCTCGCGCTGAATCTCGCGGGCAACTTGCTCTACGCCTGCCACGCTCGTATTGGGCAGCACCACCGCAAATTCTTCACCGCCGTAGCGAGCGACCAAGTCAGTACTGCGCTTCACAGCTCTTTCTATTGCTTGAGCGACCTGACGCAGGCACACGTCTCCAGCCTGGTGTCCGTAGGTGTCATTGTAGTTTTTAAAGTAGTCAATATCGCACAAAATCAGCGATAGAGACGATCGACCCGAGCCCACATTCTCCCACTCCTTCTCCAAATACTGATCAAACGAGCGGCGGTTGGCCACTTTGGTCAGGCCATCCATACTTGCTAAACGCGACAGCTCTTGATTAATTTCCTTGAGCGCGACCTCGGCATGCTTATGCTTGGTAATATCCGTGGCGGTGCCAAAAACTTGCGTCGGCTGGCCCTCGCTATCCCGCTGAAAAACTGTCTCACGGCACAATAACCAGCGCCAGTTACCCTGCCGATGCCGAAAGCGATATTCATTTTCAACGACTTCCCCATCGTTAATGGCCGCGAGCTTACTGCGCTCTGTGGCCATATATTTTTTCTCATCGGCATGCACCAACTGCTCTAAATACCGAGGACCGAGCTTTTGTACTTCGCTTGGCTCGTAGCCCAACACGTTTTTTATCCAACGGCTGATATAAAAGTTGCTGCCATCAGCAAAGCTATCTACATACAAAATATTGGTGCTAGCATCAATAATGCCTTGAATAAATCGCTGGCTTTCTTGCCAAGCCTGTTCTGCCTGCTCACGTTCAATCGTTTCGCGTTTTAGCTGCCGGCTATGATTGGCTAGCAATGCCGATAGCGATTGCTGCTGTTGAGAATCAATCGCCGTTGCCGCTAGTAAAGCAATCGCCAAGGCAGTCGATTGCTCTAGCTCGCTCCAGCAATGAGCATCGGCCAACTCGTACCACAGTACACCTGCTACTTTCCCCTGCCGTCTAATGGGCATTTCTAAAAATGCGCCAGGCGTGTGAAAAATTAAATCGTTCTGGATAAAGTTGCCTAGCCAGGGGATGGCCTCAGCTTTGCTAACATTTTCTAGGGTTAAAGGAGAGCGATTATCTATCCCTTGCAAGTAATCAGTACAGTCGGTCAAACGACCATCCGTGATCTCACCCGTACGGCTTTCCACCGTCAACACAATCCCTGCTGAGTGCTTATCTTTAGAGCGGTTATAGCTATCTAGCTGCTTAAGCTGCCGTTCAGTGGCCTCATATATCCACAAGGTCACTCTATCAACGCATAGCATCGTCGCGGCTGTGCTTGTGAGTGTCATCGCGGCGGTTGCTAAGTCGCCGCTGTAAATAGAAGGATGCTGAGAAAGTAAATATAAGCCCTGCTGCATCGCCTGCTGATTAAACGCAGATTTCTCAAGCACCTGATGTGTAGAACTTGGAAGCGACCCATCGGATCGCTCCTGCAATGTTTTAGCGGCAGATCGCATAACAGATTGCTCTGAGAGAATTGACATTCTATTTACTTAAAAGCAACCATGCCCAATGCTAATTTCCTATGTTCAGAATGCCCCGAGACCTGATGAAACGTTCAAAGGATGAGTATGACAGCTCAATAGCGACCAATCCGACAGAGGAAACCCTCGTCGGACTGATGGTAGTAAAAAAACATCTGGTAATCTTTTGTTTGGCTTATTTGGGCCTGCCCCTGCGCAAATCCGCAGTGGTTTGTATACTCACTCGTAATACCCTTCGATCCACAAGCTACTCGTAAACGCTATTAAAGAAGTCAATCGTTTCTTTGAGCGCTTTGATAAAAGCATCTATTTCAGATGGCGTATTGTAAAAGTACAGGCTGGCTCTAGCAGTAGAACTGACCCCAAGCACAGTATGTAGTGGCTGGGTACAATGATGCCCTGAGCGAATAGCCACACCAGACTGATCTAAAAAGGTGGAGAGATCTTGAGCGTGAATGCCTTCTACGGTAAAGGTCGCGATCGCCGCGCGGCCACTCCCATCGGCATTCGGCTTTGGACCATACAGGGTTACCTGAGGCACTTGGCTCAGCTGCTCATATAGATAGGCCGTGAGCTGATGCTCGTAGTCAGCAATACGATCCATACCAATTTGGCTTAGGTAGTCTACGGCTGCGCCTAATGTAATAGCTTCAGCGATCGCAGGCGTACCCGCCTCAAACTTGTGCGGCAGTTCAGCGTAAGTAGAATGATCTAAAAATACGTCTTGAATCATCTCGCCACCGCCTAAGAAGGGCGGCATCGCCTGAAGCACATCTAACTTGCCGTACAAAAAGCCCGCGCCCGTTGGCCCGCACATTTTGTGGCCCGAAGCGACCAGCCAGTCACAGCCCAATGCCTGCACATCTACTCGCATATGCGGTACGCTCTGGCAGGCATCAATCAAAACATGAGCACCGTACTGGTGAGCGGTTTCGACAATCTGTTGAACCGGATTGATACAGCCCAGCACGTTAGAAACATGACTCACCGCTACCAGCTTGGTTTTATCTGTGACTAGCTGATTAAAAGCAGCCAGATCAAACTCTTGTGTATCGGTCAGCGGTACGTACTTGAGTACCGCACCCGTGCGCTGAGCAATTAACTGCCAGGACACCAAATTGCTGTGATGCTCCATCACAGATAGCACTATCTCATCGCCCTGTTGCAGCGTACTAAGCCCCCAGGCATAGGCCACCAAATTAATCGCCTCGCTGGCATTGCGGGTAAAAATAATTTCATCCCGAGAAGCCGCATTGACAAAAGCAGCCACCTTATCGCGAGCGCCTTCATAGGCATCAGTCGCGCGAGCGCTTAGCGCATGAACGCCTCGATGGACATTGGCGTTATTTGCCGCGTAGTAATTCACCATCGCGTCAATCACCACTTGGGGCTTTTGAGAGGTCGCTGCATTGTCGAGATAAACTAGCGGCTGACCGTTGACTTGTTGGTGAAGAATAGGAAAATCACCACGAACAATATCTGCTAGGAGAACAGGCTTAGTAGGGGCAGTGGTTGGCGTCATTGTCGAGCGATGAGGGGGTGAGGGGCGTAAGGAAGGAAGCCTGTTTTATTTGACCTGTTTTATTTGACCTGTCTTAGCTGGCTTGTGTTAGTTGGCTTGTGTTAGTTGGCTTGTGTTAGTTGGCTTGTGTTAGTTGGCTTGTGTTAGTTGGCCCAGTGAGTGATGCGATCGCCTAAAACCTGTCGCAAGGGCTCAACCGAAATCTTTTCGACTATCTCCATAGCAAAGCCATACAGCAACAACCTTTGGGCTTGCTCTGCCGAAATGCCTCGGCTCTGGAGATAGAAAACTTCGTCAGCCTGTAGCTGGCTTACAGTCGCACCATGAGCGCATTTCACATTGTCAGCCACAATATCTAGCTCGGGCTTAGTATCAATCCGCGCTTTGCTAGAGAGCATTAAGTTGCGATTGAGCTGAGCAGCATCGGTAAACTGCGCCGCCTGAGAGACATAAACCTTGCCGTTGAACACCGCATGAGCACGATCATCAACGACATTTTTTTGAACTTGAGTAGCCGTGCTGTGAGGATAAGTGAGCGCGAGCAGGCTGTGGGTATCTGCTAGCTGCTTACCTTGCAAAGCGCTAAGCCCATACAGATGAGTATCAGTCTGAGGCCCGGCCTGATAAACCTCCAAATGATGGCGTGACAGCTGCCCGCCCAGGTCAATCGCAGTACAGCTGTAGCGGCTGTTAGCGGCTTGAGAAACTGCCGTTTTGGCAATATGGAAGGTCTGCAAACCTTCATCCTGCAAGCGAATATGATTAATCTGCGCGCCTTCTGCCAGGACGATTTCGGTGACGCTATTGTTACAGCGAGGCTGCAAGTGATCTGCGCTATTTCCAATAAAAGACTCTACCAACGTGCAGCTCGAATGGGGCTCAGCAATCACCAGCGTTCGCAGATGGCTGATCGACTCGCCTACCGAAGTGCGAACGATATGAATGGGCTGTTCCACTTTTTGGTCGGCCTTGAGCCAAATAACCATCACATCTGAAAAACCAGCCGTATTAAGCGCAGTAAAGACCTCGCCACTGCCCTGCACCTGAGCGAGCTTATCGGTCACTATTTGGCTAATTTGCGGGCCATAGGCAGCATCAGAGATCAGCTGGGAGAGCGGCGCAATTACAACACCTTCTGATTGCGCTGAGTCGTCTGAGCCGTCTGAGCCATCTGAGCCGTCTGAGCCATCTGAGCGTACCGGCGCGTGGTCAGAGCGGCTTTCAATCGAAAGTGCTGAGACATAGTGGCCGTTGATGGTCGTGAGTCGATAGCTATCTTCTATTTGGGCCAGGCCAGATTGAGTCAGGCCAGATTGAGTCAGGCCAGATTGAGTCAGGCCAGATTGAGTTGACCCGGCTGAGGCCAGATCTACTGAAGTCAGATCTAAAGGCGTCGAAGCCGATTCGCTGATAGATTCATTGATTTTTGCAGCCTGCTCAGCATGAGCCCTTTCAAAAGGTAACTTTAGCATGTCAGAGAGGTCAGTAAAGCGCCATTCTTCGTCGCGACCAGCCGGGAAGGAACGCGCATTGACCTGAGCGATCGCCTTCTCTCTAAGGTGCTTAAGACCCAAGCCAGACTCGTCAGCAGCGGCAGATGCCTGCGTTAGCAAATGCTTAAGATAAGTTGCTCGCTGGGTTGCGATCACCGAAGTTGCCATTCCGCTTTTCGGGCTTGTTCCCGTACTCATATCAGCACTCATCTCAGACCACCGCCTCCTCAGGCACAATCCAGTCATAGCCGCGAGACTCTAGCTCAAGCGCTAGCTCCTTACCACCCGTCTTCACAATGCGGCCCTGAGCCATCACATGCACATAGTCAGGCACAATATAGTTCAACAGCCTTTGGTAATGGGTAATCAGCACCGTTGCATTATCAGGCGTACTGAGCTGATTCACCCCACTCGACACCGTCTTGAGCGCATCAATATCAAGCCCCGAATCGGTTTCATCTAAAATTGCCAAATCAGGCTGGAGCAAAGCCATTTGAAGAATCTCATTGCGTTTTTTTTCACCGCCTGAAAATCCTTCATTGACACTGCGGTCTAAAAAGCTCACATCCATTTTGACAATTTCAGAGCGTTCTTCTATGAGATCGTCAAAGTCAAAAACATCTATTTCTTCCTCATCTCTCGCCTTGCGATGAGCATTGTAAGCGACTCGCAAAAAGTCGCGATTGCTCACACCCGGAATTTCTAGCGGGTACTGAAAGGCTAAAAACACACCAGAATTTGCCCGCTCATGCGGCTCCAACGCTAGCAAGTCTTGGCCCTGAAAAATCACCTCACCAGCGGTCACTGTATAGTCAGGATGGCCCGCAAGCACCTTTGAAAAAGTACTTTTGCCAGAACCATTAAGACCCATAATGGCGTGAATTTCGCCAGCCTTTACCTCAAAGTTCAAACCTTTGAGAATTTCGGTGCCTTCAACGCTGGCATGAAGATTGCGAACAGAGAGAATCGTTTTTGCGTTTTCGTTAATCATTTCACTGAACAGGAAAGGGGCTGTAGGGACATCAGCATTGCTGCACCCGCCGCAGAGTTAGGAGCTTAAAGAGATCCGGAGAATTTGAGAACTAGGGAATTTGAAGATGGGAAAATTTAGAAAGATTAGCGCAACAATAGCGAAAACCTAACCCACAGAATTTTCAAGCTTTAGGCTCAGCAGTTTGTCAGCCTCAGCAGCAAACTCTAGGGGCAATTCGTTAAATACATCCCGACAAAAACCGCTAATGATCATTGAAACCGCATCTTCAGGGGAAATTCCGCGCTGTGCAAAGTAAAATAGCTGATCTTCACCAATTTTGGATGTGGAGGCTTCGTGCTCTACCTGAGCAGTGCTATTTTGCACCTGAATATAGGGGAAAGTATTGGCATTCGAGGTATCCCCCAACAGCATAGAGTCGCACTGCGAGTAGTTGCGAGCACCGTCGGCTTTAGGATTCACCTGAACCAATCCGCGATAGCTGTTTTTAGAATTTCCTGCTGAAATTCCCTTAGAAATAATCGTACTGCGGGTATTTTTGCCCACATGCACCATTTTGGTACCGGTGTCAGCCTGCTGATAGTGATTGGTTAGGGCAACCGAATAGAACTCACCCACAGAATTATCGCCAACCAGTACGCAGCTAGGATATTTCCAAGTAATGGCTGAGCCTGTTTCTACCTGAGTCCAAGAAATTTTAGAGTTGACGCCTTTGCACAGGCCGCGCTTAGTCACAAAATTATAAATACCGCCTTTTCCATTCTCATCACCGGCATACCAGTTTTGTACTGTGGAGTATTTAATCTCGGCGTTGTCTAGCGCGACTAGCTCTACAACAGCAGCATGCAGCTGATTGCTGTCATACATCGGTGCGGTGCAGCCTTCCAAATAAGTCACGGAACTGGCTTCTTCAGCCACAATCAGCGTGCGCTCAAACTGACCGGAGTCACCGTTGTTGATTCGAAAGTAAGTGGATAGATCCATAGGGCATTTCACACCCTTGGGAATATAAACAAACGAACCGTCGGTAAAGACTGCCGAATTGAGCGCGGTGAAGTAGTTGTCACCCACTGGAATCACAGAGCCCATATACTTTTCAACTAGCTCTGGATGCTCTTGAATCGCCTCTGAGATCGAGCAAAAAATGATGCCATGTTTTGCTAGATCTGCTTTAAAGGTAGTTGCGATAGAAACGCTGTCAAAAATAACGTCAACAGCTACATTGGCCAACCGCTTTTGTTCGTTTAATGAGATTCCTAGCTTGTCAAAAGTCTCTAACAGGGCAGGATCAACTTCATCAAGGCTGTCTAATTTTTTCTCAGCCTGTTTAGGCGCTGAGTAGTAAACAATGTCGTTGTAGTCAATGGGGGGGTACTTGACGTTTGGCCAAGCAGGCTCTTCTAGCTGAAGCCAACGCTGGTAGGCTTTGAGCCGAAAATCAAGCATGAATTCTGGTTCGTTCTTTTTGGCTGAGATAGCGCGTACCACATCCTCGCTAAGACCACGAGGAAGCGCGTCGGATTCGATATCGGTGACGAAGCCGTACTTGTAAGGCTGACTAACGACAGACTGAACGCTGGAGACCATGGGTATGAGTAAGTGGGTGTGAGTAGGGGGTCAGTTAACGACGCTGAGCAAAGAACTTAGGAAAAAGTTGTAGAAAGATTCCAAACAGATCTGGAAATGCTGTGATGAGAGCAAAACCAGCACTTAGGAAGCTATGAACTACTAACCGCGTTGGTTTCAGATCGAATTTTCTCAAAACTGATAGCTTGCTCTGTGCCAGAGAAGGGGTTGTCCTCAGTCAGAAAGAGCATGCAGTGACATTCTTGACGTTCTTGCATGGGCACACAGGGGCAATTCCAATAGGAGGCCTTGACCTCTGCTTCTTTGTCTTCGTAGTGGCGACAGGGACATAAGGGGGCACCCAAGTCATCTTTATGCTTGGCGAGCCCTTCGAGCACAACTGCCGTAACACCTAAGTCTTGACAGAAATAAGTGCCAGTACGCTTCGCGTAGCTCTGGGCAAAATTCCGCATGATTTCGAGACTTTTGTCGGAGCCTTGATTAGGGTTAGGGGTGCTCATGTGCTTGTAAGGGGGGTGTACTTATAAAAGTGTTTTTGGTCTAAGATAAGACCAGTTAAACAACCGTTGCGTTGCTTAACTAATTAAAGGTTACTTTAATCTCAATACTTTAGCAACCAAAGTGTTTCCAAAGTATTGTAAACGAATCGTTGCAAACAGCGCTCTCTACCCTTAGGCATCTACTCCTATTTGGCTGCTTTGCTGTCATTCTTTCGTCGCTACTCAATCACTACTTAATCGCTACTCAAACTTATACAGATACGCATCGTTACACAATGACTTCTCAACAGACATCATCTATCAGAGAGGACATTTTACGCTTTTTGTTAAAGCGTGGAACGGCAACAGCGGCCTCTATGGCCCACCACTTGGAGGTGACGCCGCAGGCCATTCGTCGCCACTTAAAAAATTTAGAAGCCAGTGAGCTGATTGAGCACCAGCGCAGTCAGGAGGGGATCGGTCGCCCTAATCATATGTATCAGCTGAGTCGTAAAGGTCGCGAACATTTTCCAGCTCAGTACGACCAGTTTGCGCTCTCGCTGCTCAATACGGTGGCCGATACCTTGGGGCCAGAACAGGTGAGTAAGCTGCTGAAGCATCAGTGGCAGCTCAAGGCCAAGGAGTATAGAGAAAAACTGGGCGAGGCACCGCTAAAGGATCGGATGCAGGCGCTCGTGAAGCTGCGGCAGGCAGAAGGCTATATGGCCGAGTACTATCCAGCCAAAGATTCGGTGGAACAGCCTGCGTTTGTGATTACTGAATATAACTGTGCGATCGCTCACATTGCCGAGTCTTACCCAACCGTTTGCGGTCATGAATTAGCGATGTTTGCGATCGCCCTACCCGACTGCTCGGTAGAACGCACTCACTGGCTGGTCAACGGCGAACACCAATGCGGCTACCTGGTAAAAACCAAAAAACACGCTGAATCCTAACTGCTTGAACCATGCTACCCCAGTTTTTAACCGCCGAAGAATCCGCCGCTGTGGACGCCGCCCTGCTGACGACGCCTGAAAAGTTTCTCACTCGGCTAACAATTTCTACAGGCAAACTACTAATTTATATTGCTAAAGATTTAAATATTTCTGTCGAGGCATTGACCAATGAGCAGATTATTGCCTGGTTTGAGGCAGACTCTAAACGCAAGCAAACCGAGGGTGTAGAAGCCTCTGTGCTGAAATGGGAGGCACAAGACTTAACCGATTTGCCTACAGAAGATTTGCCTAAGGAAAAATAATCATCACAGAAAAGCCCCTCTGTTAAATTTCTTCTGATGAGCGCTTGTCAGCAGCGTAAGAGTCGTCAAGGTAATGTGGTGAGGCGCACGAAAGCTCAATTATGACAGCGTAATCACGACAGCTCAATCAATCACGACAGCTCAATATTGAGATAACTTGTTACAGCAAAGTCAGATTTGGGCAAGTCTATAGATCACAAGTCTATGAGATCAATTATTGAAGATCGTTTTAGATCTAAAAGTCATTTAGATTAGATCATTTAGATTAGATCATTTAGATCATTCCTATAGATGAGTGGAAGGGAGCCCACCGGATAGATGAGATAATTGTTCAAGCTTAACTGCTGTTACTGGCTTACTGCCTGTAACATTCGCAAAGAGCAAGATTTATCTCTTTTGATACAGTCTCCTTATTGTTATTGTCCTAACAAGGTAACCCTATGAAACGGAAATTCCTGCGTAGCACTTTGCCCTTACTTGCAGCTGTGGGCATGGTTGCAATTCCCACCAAAGCGCTGGCCCATCAAGTTCAAAGCAGCTACATTTTGAAACCGCAAATCGGCAACCCAACCGAAGAAACTCTAGAAATTCGCTCAGCCTTTAGCAATAATCAGCCCTTAAAAGGCGCCAAGGTGACCGTATATGCGCCTGATCAGTCTTTTCGTCCTCACACCACAGGTGTAACCGACAGCCAGGGTCGGTTTAGCTTCAACCCTGACCAGACGATTACTGGCGAGTGGGAAGTCAAAATTAAACAGGGCGGACATAGCGACATGTTGCGGGTGCCTGTAACCGCAGCAGGCATTGATGAGAATGCCGTAGCCAAAGGCCCTGAAATCGAAGACATCCACTACGCGAGCTCGCCGTTGCCCGTGGTAGCGGTTGGAAGTCTTGCGATCGCAGCAGCCTGCATTGGCGTTGTGGGCATTGGCCGTTTACAGCGCAAAGCATAGCAATAGAGCGAGTCGGGCTCAGGTCTATTAAGCTCAGGCCCATCAGACTCAGCCTGATTAGGCTAAAAGCTTGATTAGGTAAAAGAAAGCGAGTAGAAAAATCCCTGGCTCAACTGTAATAGAGCCGGGGATTTTTTATGGGATTTGACCTACCTCTCACAGTTTTTCTCGTCTCTATCTTCTCGCCTCTATCTTTTTGCCCTATCTTGTCGCCTCCAGCATTGGGGCTTTTCGCATCTTTTAGCGCTTGATCTCGTCACGTAGCTCAGCTAGGTCTGTGTACGAATCGGCTAGGTCGATTAAGCTATCGCTGGTCATAGACTGGAGGCTAACCACTTCGATAGAGGTGCCGCGCTGGGAGAGTACTTCGAGGGCATAGGCTAAGTTGCCATCGCCGCCGAGCAGCGTCAGGGTTGAGCAGTATTCTGAAATACGCATCATATCGACAGCCATTTCGACATGCATGTTAGCCTTGCGAGAGCCATCCGGCAGCAGAGCGAGTTCTTTGCTGACGACGCGATGGCCATGACGGTTTAGCCACAGCAAAAAGCCGCGCTGCTTTTCATTTTGAGGATCTACGCCCGTGTAAAAGTAGGCACGCAAGAGACGGCGACCCCGGACAAGAGTGGTCAGCAGGCGGCGGTAGTCTACTTCTATGTTGAGGTGAGATGCCGCATAAAAAAGATTGGAGCCGTCGATGAAAATCGCGATGCGATCGCTAGAAAGGTTCACAGGCGGATAGCTGGTCTGAAAACTAGGGGCTCGATTAATGGTGTGACGTCGAATACTGGTAGTAGATGGTTCAGTCGGCATATGCCCATCACCAAGGTGGGGGGTAGCTGTCGTCCTCTCTGGAGAATTAGCCACTTCGGTAGATTGAGGGTGGTCAACGACGTCGCTATTGGTTGTTTCCTGAGAAACTTCTGTCCTAGCTGTTTTTTTGGCTTTGGGACCATCAGTGGCGCTGCTACTGGCATTAGTACTGGCATTAGTACTGGCATTAACACTGGTATTGGCACTGGCTTTTTTCATAGCAGATTCTGGAGCCATAGACTCTGGAGCTACAGATTTCTGGTTTGATGGGGAGTCAGAAGTCTTCAATGGAGTAACGTATCAGAATGTTGCGAACTTTAACATCCTAATGTGTGACTACCCATATTTCGTAAATATCCGCAAATAATTTAATGAATAGCTACAAGGATACCGAACAAAACTTATCAGAGTAAGTTTTAGTCCAACCTAGATCGGCGTCTAGTGGCAAGGCTGCAAGTGAACAATCTCAAGCTTTTATGAAACATTTTACCGAGCTTTTTCAAGCAGTAGATGCGACGACCTCTACGAATGAAAAAGTTAAAGCCCTACAGCGATATTTTGCGAAGGAAGATCCCGCAGATGCCGTGTGGGCGCTTTATTTACTGCTGGGTAAAACGAGAAAACGGCTGATAACCTCGCGGAGCTTAAGAGAGATTTTTTTGCAGATTTCAGATATTCCAGAGTGGCTGTTTGAAGAGAGTGCCGCGCATGTGGGCGACTCGGCTGAAACAATTGCGCTGCTGCTGCGAGACATGCCCATTGAGCCCACGGGGGCATCGGGAGCAGGCAGTAACACGCCGCTGCATGTATGGATGGAAGAGATTATTCCCCAGGTAAAAAATCTTCAAAAAGAACATGAGGATCAGCTAAAAAGTTTGGTGATTGACTGGTGGGCAAGTCTCTCGGAGAGCGAGATATTTGTCTTAAATAAAGTTTTAACGGGAGCATTTAGGGTAGGAGTTAGTAACAAGCTGGTCATTAAGGCGCTAGCGGCTGAATATGAGCTATCGCCAGAGGTTTTGGCTCATCGCTTGATGGGAGAGATGATACCCACCGCAAATTTTTATGAGGCGCTGATCAACACAGATAAAGCAGATACCCAGCCCAGCCAACCCTATCCTTTCTTTTTGGCTTCGCCGATTGATGTTGAGAAGTTTTCAACCGAGTTGATGGGCTTAGCTGGCGAGCGAGACCGGCCCGAATGGCAGGACCAAGGGCAGGACCAAGGGCAGGACCAAGGGCAGGACCAAGGGCAGGACCAAGGGCAGGACCAAGGGCAGGCTGAATGGCAGGCTGAATGGAAGTGGGACGGCATTCGCGCTCAGCTGATTCAGCGATCGCAGCAAGCGTTTATTTGGTCTCGGGGGGAAGATTTGGTAACTCACCAGTTTCCTGAAATTGAGGCGGCGATCGCACAGCTGCCTGAAGGCACCGTCCTAGATGGTGAACTGGTGTGCTGGGATGGCCATCGTGTGAGCCCAGATGGCACGATGCGACCCCTGGACTTTAACTATTTGCAAAAGCGGCTCGGGCGCAAACGGGTCAGCAAAAAGCTGCTGGTGGAAAATCCGGTATATTTTTTAGCCTATGACCTGCTAGAAGCGGGTGGGGAAGATATTAGAGATCAGCCTTTGCGATCGCGCCGTGCCCGTTTAACCCAAATCATTGACCGCCTCAGCCCCGAACAAGCCGCGACAAAAAATCGTATCAGCTACGCTAAACCGCTACCCTTTCAAACCTTTGAAGATATCCAGCATTGGCGATCGCAATCTCGCCAGTATGGCGCTGAAGGACTGATGCTAAAAGCCACGGGCAGTCCATATTTGGTAGGTCGCAAGCGGGGCTATTGGTGGAAGCACAAGGTTGATCCCATGACGCTAGATGCCGTTCTAATTTATGCGCAGGCAGGAACAGGAAAACGAGCCAATCTTTTTACGGACTATACCTTTGCGCTCTGGAAAGAAACGGCTGATGAAAAAATTCTCGTCCCCTTTACCAAGGCTTATTCCGGCCTAGATAACCCAGAAATTGAAAAACTAGACCGCTGGATTCGACGTCACACGGTTGAAAAATTTGGCCCGGTGCGGTCAGTAGAGCCGCTCCATGTCTTTGAAATTGGCTTTGAAGGAATTGCTGAGTCTACACGGCATAAGTCGGGCATTGCAGTTCGATTTCCTCGCATTTTGCGCTGGCGCGAAGACAAACCCGCAGCAGAGGCCGATACACTGGAGAATGCGATCGCATTGCTAAACAGTTATCAGTCATGATCAGCCATGATCAGTCATGATCAGCCATGCAATTGCCAGAAATTATCAGCTATCAGTCATAATCAGTCGTGATCCCCACAAAAAGCCTTTTTCTAGCGAATGCCGATATTGACCCGCTCTGTAAGCTGACTAGACCGCTTTGGAGTCGTGAGTTGGCATATCCAGTCGCCCGTTTTGCCCGTGAGGAAGGGGACGCGGGTGCTGTCACTCGCTAGGGTGCGAGTGCGATCGCGACAGTTATAAAGCTCTAACGGCTGCTTAACCCCATCAATACTGACAACCGTCCGATATTCCCAATAGCGCGCTGCGCTGCGCCGAATGCTCATTGCACACACTTCATGACCGCTAAACAGCCGGCAAGCAGTAGCTTCAGGCGATGGATTAAAAAAGCTCACGGCCCACACCGCAAAAGGAAGCGCCAGCAATAGGATGACCACAGCCCACCAAACAGACAAAAACTTATCGACAATAAAAGATTTTATAGAAAGCATTAAGGCGGGGCTAAAAAACTAGCAGAGCAATCAACAGTAAAATTCACAACACTTAAAGCGACAAAGCATACAAACTTTAAGCAACAAAGCATACAAACTTTCGTAAATTCTACCGCTTCCGCGAACACGATGCCGCTACAGCTAGAGGCATGAGCGTCTCTGCGATCGTTTTGGCTGCCATTCTGACGACTGTATAAAAGCGAGCAAAAGCGAGCTAATCCGTATCGATAAACCCATAAAATGTGATATTTGTTACATTGTCTCGGCGTAATAGCTGTGTAATAGCTGTGTAATAGCTATCAGTTCGCTGGGAATGCAGCTGCTAAGATGGCTTTTCAAAAACTGATAGCTTTTCAAAAACTTGCAGCCTCTAGTTTCAAACTGCACACTCTCAAACTGCACACTTCACCTAAATACAGGCATTTTCAACAACAGCGACTTTCCGAAAAGGTCTCTTCCAACCTTCCGAATCACCCTACATGCTATGGCCATGACAGCTCAAACCATTCCCGTTTTAGACCTTAAAGACTTTGTCGGCGACGTTGCTACCGCTCAAACCTCCAAGGTCTTTGTCCAATCTATGGGGACGGCGCTTTGTGAGCTTGGCTTTTTTGCCTTGATCAACCACGGGATTGAGCAGCGTATTATTAACGCAGCCTATGGCGCAGCCGAAGCCTTTTTTGCCCTGCCAGAGGACAGTAAAACGCAGTACGAAATCGCTGAGCTAAATGGGCAGAGAGGATTTACTCGGTTTGGCAAAGAACATGCTAAAGATAGCCAAACCCCAGACCTAAAAGAATTTTGGCATGTTGGTAGAGTTAACACGACTCACATCGCCAGCAGCCAACCAGATAATGTCTGGCCGCGCGAGGTTCCGCAGTTTCAGCCTGTAATGTCAACGCTATTTCAACAGCTGGAAACCTGTGCTAGCTATTTGATGGAAGCCTGCGCTCAGTATTTGCAGCAACCGCAACGCCTGTTTACCGAGCAGGTTGCCGAAGGCCACACTATTTTGCGCATTATTCACTATCCGCCTGTTTCTGCTGACGCTACACCCACCAGTCAAAGGGCCGCTCCTCACGAAGATATTAACCTCATTACGCTGTTGTGCGAGGCGACCACACCCGGACTAGAACTGCTCAGTCCTAAGGGCGAATGGCTGCCCATTCAAACGCTGCCAGGGCAGATCATCGTCGATACAGGCGATATGCTTCAGTCGCTCAGCAATGGTCTGTTGAAGAGTACAACTCATCGGGTGGTGAATCCAAATAGTAGTCGCGATCGCCGGTTCTCAATGCCTTTTTTCGTCCATCCGCGCCCCGACTTCGACCTTACCCCGCTGTCTTCCTGCATAACCCAAACAGGCGGCACTCAGCTGTTTCCTAGCCAAACCGCAGGGCAATACCTCCAGCAGCGTTTAAAAGAAATCGGGCTAGCTTCAGCAACATAAGTCAAGCTAGGGAAACAAACCGAGTAATTCGAGCGATAATAGGCATGACTATACTTTAGATATGTACATTGCCCTCGCTGCCGAGCGCTGCCATGGATTTTTCACAAGCTATCCCCACTTTTGTGATTACCCTACGTGAAGGGGTCGAAGCAGCGTTAGTCGTTGGCATTGTATTAGCCTGCCTGAGCAAGGCTAATCGCACCGAGCTGAACAAATGGGTTTATGGCGGCGTTGCCGCAGGTATTGCAGGCAGCGTTTTAATCGGGCTGTTCTTCAGCATTTTGCTCAGCCGAGTGCAGTACGCCGCGCCAACGATTCAATCAGTCGTTAAACCCTTTTTGGGCGTTACGTTTGGTAGTGTCGCAGTAGTCATGCTCAGCTGGATGCTCATTTGGATGACCCAACAGGCCAAAAGCCTGAAAGGAAACGTAGAAGGCTCGCTAAAAGATGCTTTAGCAGACTCTGAAGGCGCTAGCGTCAGCATTTTTAGCCTAGTGTGCATCGCCGTCTTGAGAGAAGGTTTTGAGACAGTACTGTTTTTGTTTAGCAACCTACAGCAGAGTGCGGCAAGCATTGTAGGGGTAGGTGGTGGCTTACTAGGCGCATTTGCTATTGGGATTGGCCTATTTAAGTTTGGGGTAAAAATAAATCTCAAACGATTCTTTCAAGTGATGGGCACTTTTTTGCTGCTCATAGTCGCCGGGTTGGTTGTTTCAGTATTTAAAAACATAGACGCCGCCTTCGCTGCCATCAGCACTCTTAACCAGCCCAATATAGATCTTTGCATCAGTACACGCTCCTGCATTTTAGGCCCACTGCTATGGGACGCCAGCAGCTTTTTACCAGACAAGCAATTCCCCGGCATTTTGTTTAAAACACTCTTGGGCTACCGCGACCATATTTATTTACTACAGCTCGTGGTTTATCTTGCCTTCTTAGTGGGTGTGGGCGGTCGCTACTTCCGCAGCCTAAATGCATCTTCTGAGCCAAAGTCCTCTATCACTCATCCAAACCCTCAGGCGTAGAAAAAGCATTAGAATTAGAGACTTATCAAAAGATGAGAGCTTTATCAAAAGATTCGTCAGGTTAGCCCCGCCTTACCACTCACCTGCTTACGGAACGGAACCATCACAAAGTACGGCGCCTTGGCCCTGAGCTGGCTCTATCGCTAGATATGTTGATGATTTTTTTAGTTTTTTTAGATATGTTGATGAACTTTAATTAGCTGGCAAAGGCGTCTTCTTCTTCATCGTCGTCGTCACTGTCTAGGCTTTCCCTTCCGTTGTCATCCCTTATGTTGTCATCTTTATGAGATTGCTCTAGCAGCCGTTCAAAGCGTTCTTTGCTCCAGCGGTCGGTAGCGTAGGAAATGGCGCTGATTTCTTCGAGGCGAATGAGCCACACCGTACGCTGATAGGGTTCATCAGGAAGTTCTTCATCTTCAAACCCTTCAGCAACGTCTACATCGACGACTTCTACATAGTCGGTATCTAAAAAGATAGGAATGCCGACCAAACGAGTACCAGGCATTCTAAACCAGACCTCGCTGCCGGAATGCAGGGCTTCTTCTAGTCGGTGATACAGTCGGCTCTCGGTGGAAGCAGCGTGCGGTATGGAGCGAGCGTTGGGAGTTTGCTCTTGACGGGCGCTTGTCTTCTTAATGCCTTCTGTCATAGTTATCCTCCTAAATACGGTGGGCTACGCCCAATGGCAAAAGTCCGTCCCTTTTGCCGGCGCGTGCCTTAAATGTAAAGTTATCCTTAGTTGTCGCAGTCACTGCTGTTATTCATTAGATATTTACCTTTTTATTGACTCACGACCAGCAGCGAGAAACAGAGGGAAATATTACTAAGGTTCAATATAGCTTAGTTAATATTTGACCGTATTGTTACTTATCATTGACTGACTCGCCGTTAATGGGCTAATCACTGGCTCGCTTATTTCGAGAGTCGTACCCGCATTAACGGTTGACCAAACTCTACAGGTTCTGAATTTTCTACTAGGATAGCGACAATTTCGCCAGAGACTTCGGCCTCTAGTTCGTTCATTAGCTTCATCGCTTCGATGATACAGACCGTTTGACCCGATGAAATGCGATCGCCTACTTCCACAAACGAATCTTCATCGGGGGCAGGCGACCGATAAAATGTGCCCACCATGGGCGAAGTAATTTCGACCATGGAAGTGTCAATGGTCGGCGGCGGTGGTGATGCAGACTCTATTGGAGCGGCGGGGGCCGGAGAGGGCATCGCGGCCATGGGCACGGCTGCGGGTAAAGCTGGCGCAGCTGAGGCAGCACTCAAAACCACATCGGGTTGAAGCGCTGAAGGCTTGCGCAGGGTCAGCTCAAACTCATTGTTTTTGAGGGTCAGTTCGGCAATGTCGGTTTGGTTGAGGGCAGCAACCAACTCACGAAGTTCGTTGAAACTAAGATTCACTTATTAAAGGCTCCTGATTTTTAATTCATGGTGTTAATACAAAAGCGCTGACAGGCAGCAAAATACACGCGCTATTAAAGAAAGGAACCTTAGTTTTCGCGGCCTAAATAAGTATCGTTACGAGTGTCAATTTTAATTTTTTCGCCCTGTGAAATAAATAGTGGCACCATAACTTGAGCGCCGGTTTCTACAATCGCAGGTTTGGTTCCACCGGTCGCGGTGTCGCCTTTAACGCCCGGATCGGTTTGGGTCACTTCTAGGGTTACCGAGTTGGGTAGTTCTACTTCGAGCACCTTGTCGTTCCACATTAAAACGGTGACTTCCATTTCCTCTTTGAGGTATTTCACGCGATCGCCAATTTGCGCCTCACTCAGACGAGACTCTTCGTATGTTTCCATATCCATAAATACGTACTGGTCTCCTTCCTTATAAGTGTGCTGCATTGTATTTTTTTCCAGCACAGCCTGGGGCATTGTCTCCCCTGCTCGGAAGGTTTTGTCTACTGTGCTGCCAGTTTGTACGTTTTTTAGCTTCGTCCGAACAAATGCCGAGCCTTTACCGGGTTTTACGTGCAAAAACTCAATGACGCGCCACACGGAGCCATCTAGCTCAATGCTGGTGCCGGTGCGAAAATCATTGCTTGAAATCATGGTGACAGCGAAGAAAGTGCTAGTGCAATCGGCACTTATTGTACCGCTCGAAGGTAAATTGCCTATGCATTGACAAAGGACTTGATAGATAACGTTAGACCATATTCCCCCCGGAGTATGAGCCAGATTGTGGCAAGATCAAGATATCTATGCCATGAACGCTCACTCCACGCCTCTCTAAATATATTTATCCATGAATTTGCGAAAGCTCCTACTTACACAGTTCCTACCCACACAGGGCCTACCCACACAGGGCCTATCCCCAAAACGCTTACCCATACAGGGCCTACTCACACAGCGCCTATCCACCTTGATGCGTCGCGTTACTCACGCACCAATGCTCAAAAAAACATTCTTCACAATAGCACTCGGATTGACGCTATCTTATGCCGTTTCAGCGGCCATTTTACTGGTCGGACTCGTTGGCATGGCCGCGCCTGCTGAAGCGGGTCTGCCGCCGGGAAATGCCCTCACCGATGGAGCAGCCCTGCTGCGCTATTCACTGCCGATTGACAATCCAGAGATTCGGCAGGTTCAAGGGGAACTAGAAGGCTTGTCTGAATGGCTGCGCAGCAAGCGCTTTGGCCCCATCAAAAAAGACATTACAAAGGTAGAGCGAATTTTAGATCGCAAGCGGGCTGCTATTTTAGGGGCAGTTCCTACTGAGAAACAGGCGCAGGCCGAGGAGCTCATTGACGCGATCGCCGCAGGCATTGAGCCATTGCGAGCTGCTGCTGAAATTAAAGACAAAGAAGGCGTGTGGGTTGCCCGCAAAGACCTGCTAGATAAAGTCGGCGAACTTGAAGAGCTGATGGTCAATGGCTTTCCCTTTGAAGTGCCTGAAGAATATGACAACCTGCCTCAGCTCAAAGGTCGTGCCACTATTGAGTTCACCACAACGCAGGGTGATATCACCGTCATCGCCGATGGCTATAGCGCCCCGGTGACCGCTGGCAATTTTGTAGACTTGGTTAACAAAAAGTTTTATGACGGCCTACCGTTTATCCGAGCTGAAGATTTTTATGTTCTCCAAACGGGCGACCCCAACGGCCCCGAAGAAGGCTATATCGATCCTAACACCAAGGAATATCGAGCCATTCCGATGGAGATTTTGGTAAAGGGTGACGATGCGCCAACCTATGGCGTCACCCTAGAGGAAATTGGCCGCTATATGGATGACCCTATTTTACCTTTCAACTCGTTTGGCAGTTTGGCGCTGGCGCGTCCGGGTAATGACAACAATGGCGGCTCATCGCAGTTTTTCTTTTTCCTGTTTGAAGCAGAGCTGACACCCGCAGGGCGCAATATGCTAGACGGTCGCTACGCCGTGTTTGGCTACACGATTGAAGGGAAAGACGTGCTGCGAAAACTCAGCGCAGATGACAAAATTATCTCGGCTAGAGTGATTGAGGGGCTTGACAACCTACAGCAGCCCAAGGGTTCTAAGGCATAGGATGGTGCTGCCGCCCGACGAAACGTCTGAACCCAAGGAAACGGTTGACTCCGAAGAAGCGGCTGAACCTGAAGGAAAGGCTGAAACGGTTGCAGACCTCGGCGAGCTAGCGCTAATTGAGCGGCTGAGTGCCTTTTGTACGGCAGGGATGGTCGGTGATGATGCGGCGCTGCTCACGGTGCGATCGGGGCATCAGCTGGTGGTCACTACCGATATGCTCACGGAAGGGGTTCATTTTAGCGATCGCACCACGCCCCCTGAAACTGTCGGCTGGCGGGCCACCGCAGCGAACCTGTCAGATCTAGCCGCCATGGGCGCGAGTCCACTGGGGATTACCCTGGCTTTAGGCTTACCGGCCAAGACCCCTTGGAACTGGGTAGAAGCGCTTTATCAGGGCGTTGCAGACTGCCTCAAGCAGCATGGCGGCATGATTTTAGGCGGCGATGTCTGTAGGGCTGCTCAACGCACTGTGTCGATTACAGCGCTGGGCGAAGTTATTGATCAGCAGGCCGTTCGGCGCGATTCGGCAAGCGCAGGAATGGCGGTGGTGGTGACTGGGCCTCACGGCGGTTCGCGGGCGGGATTGGCGGTGCTGCTAGGGGAGTTAACCGCAGAGGATAACAGCGATTACCACGCGCATTGGATTCAAGCCCATCAAAAGCCCGTGCCTCGGTTTGATGCGATCGCCCAACTCCGGCAGCTGATCGATCGGCAGCTGATTGAGTCGCGCAGTGAGACCCCCTATCCAACAATTGCAGGCATGGACAGTAGCGATGGCCTGGCCAATGCCCTCTTGCAAATCAGCAGCAGTAGTCAAATTGGGATAGATGTTGTGCGATCGCAAATTCCGCTGCCGCTTGGCCTTAAAGCGACTGTCGGAGCAGACACCGCCCTAGAATGGGCGCTCTACGGCGGAGAAGACTTTGAGCTGGTGCTGTGTCTGTCGTTTGAGCTAGCCAAAGAACTCGCAAAAGCAGGCGTTGTTAGCATCATTGGCACAACGACCCATGACAGTAACGTTGTACAGCTGTTAGACGCCCAAAACAGTTCCGCAAGCGTACAGGTGGTCCATAAAAGTTTCCAGCATTTTTAGTCATAGACCAATGCCAGAGACTTTAATTTTGGGCAGTATTTTAGGCATTTTTTGACATAGCGCCTTTCGCCCCTTTCAAAAATGAACTACACTGACAAGGTTGTTTCAATACTATAAGCAAGTACGCTCATGGCGGTTCCTAAGAAGAAAACCTCAAAATCCAAGCGGGACAGTCGCAGAGCAACCTGGAATCGCAAGGCAGCTATTCAAGCTCAGCGCGCGCTTTCTCTCGGTAAATCTGTACTGACTAACCAATCGAACAGCTTCGAGTATCCGTCGAAAGATGACGAAGATGACGACGAGTAAATAGGCTTTTGTCAAACAATCAAGCGAAGAAAGCGGAGCAGTTTGCTCCGCTTTCTTGTGGGACCTTTTTGTGGGACCTTTTTGTGGGACTTTTTTTAGATTTTTCCATGCCGATTCAGGCCAAAAGCTCGGCCCTAGATAAAATCATGCAAGATATATCCATGCTGGCTATTTCGAGCGTCCTTTAGCTTTAAAACTCACAACATGCGTTTATCCTTAAACTCACGTCATTTCACCCGCCCCCTCATGCTTCCGACTGGGCTGCTTTTGGCCTTGCTTTCATTGAGCGCAGCTGGATCTGCGCAGGCTCAGCTGCCCAGCACTGGGCGATTGAGAGCAGAAGTAGGCGAGCTTAAAAATACGAACGGTCAGGTTTGCTTTAGCCTGTTTAAAAATGGCAATGGATTTCCTAATAATGCAGAGGCCATTCTTGAAACCCAGTGTGTCGCAGCCAACACGCTAACGACTGCCAGCATTTCTGTCAGCTTTGAAGGATTGGCGCTTGGAACCTATGCGGTGTCAGTCATTCACGATGAGAACGAAGACGGCGAACTAAATACAGGCAATTTTGGGATTCCAACAGAAGGCTTTGGTTTTTCGCAAAACCCAGCTATTCAAATGCGCGCACCCGACTTTAGCGAAGCCGCAGTGGGGGTGGTTGGCCCAGATAGCGTCACTCAAGTAGAACTTGTTTACTATTAAACGCATGTATAAGGGCACCTATCGACAGCCGGCTTTATAAGCTAACCGGATCGATTGCGATCGCACTCATTTAAAAACCCGATCGAGTCAGATCATCCGTACTTAAGATCGTTTGTATTGATACAATGAGGATCTTGACCGCAAAGCCCCCCAGCGTAAGCCGTTTGGATTTTATCTGTGTTTTTTAAGGGCAGCGGCAAATGTTGAGTCGATGGTTCCAAAGCTGCTCATCCTCAAAAACTTTTTGAGTTACCGCGAGGTGACACTAGATTTTGATGGGCTGCATGTGGCCTGCGTTTGTGGCCCCAACGGAGCCGGTAAATCGTCTTTATTAGAGGCGATCGCCTGGGCCATATGGGGCCAAAGCCGCGTCAACATTGAAGATGATATCATTCGCCAAGGCGCCATCGAAGCACAGGTTAGCTTTTGCTTTGAGCATGGCTCGCAGACCTACCGAATTATTCGCACGCGCCGCCGCAATCAGGCCAGTGCGCTGGAATTTCAAATTGAGAGAGCATCTGCAAAGGCGGGTTCAAGCCGTCATTCCACAGAGTCTTATTCTCAAGATCCGCGCTCTAAAGATCCTCACGCCTATCAAACCGCGAACGGCCCGATAAAACGAACCTTTAAAAGCCTCACCCAAAAGAGCATACGGGCCACGCAGCAGTATATTGTCGCCCAGCTCAAAATTGACTACGAAACCTTTGTCAATGCGGCCTATCTGCGGCAGGGTAGAGCCGATGAGTTCATGCTAAAGCGACCCAGCGAACGCAAGCAAGTACTCGCAGACCTGCTCAAACTTGACCGCTATGACGCACTCGCCGAGCAAGCCAAAGAACAGTCTCGTAGCTACAAAGCTCAGCTTCAGCCCTTAGAAAGTCTCTTGGCCAGGCTCGCAGCCCAAATAGACAAAAAAAAAGAGACTCAGCAGGCTTACGAAACCCTGCAAGACGAGATTGAGCAACAGCTAGCCCGCGTGAATCAGCAGCTGCAAAAAATGGCGCAGCTCAAGGAAATTGCGCAGCAGCGATCGCATATTCAACAACAGCTGGCATTGGCTAACCAGCAACACCAGCAACAGCAAACAGCGCTAAAAGCGAGTCAGGGAGAACTCCAATCCGCTCGCCAGCAGCTTCAGCAGCTAGAAGCAATCGTTGCCCAAGCGAGCGAAGTAAACGCTCAATGCGCGCAGCTCGCGCAGCTCCGTCAGCAAGAAGAGCAACAAGCCGAACGATTTCAGACCTATCAGGCCGCGCAAAGCCAGCGGCTTCAGCTTCAGCACATTATCGGCCAGCAGCAGCAAGCGCAGCACAGCACAGTTTCACAACTGGAAGGCCAGCTCGCTCAGCTACAAGCTCAAACTCAAGAGCTTCAAGCAATTTTGGCAAAAAAGCCAGCGGTGACTAACAAACTACAACAGCTGCGCGAGGCCCGCAAAACTTTGCATCGGCTGGACAAAATGGAAGCCCAAAGCTCGCCGCTACGGCAACGCTTGCGCCAGATTGAGGGCCAAATAGAACAAGCCCATACGCGGCTGGTGACCCGCATAGAAGAACTCGGCAGCCGACAGAGCCAAATGGCGACCCAACAAACCCAAGCGCCTCAGCTCATGCAAGCAGCCGTGGAAGTGACCCATCGGATTGCCTATTTGGAACAGCGGCGAGGCTATCAAGAAGCACTGCGGCAAAAAGGGCTAGAGCGACGGCGCTTTATGGAGCGGTTGCAGGCCAACCAGCTCAACCATGAGGTAGAACTGGCGCGATTTGAGCAGACATTGCAGCTGCTCGAAGATCCGGATGAGGCTTGCTGCCCGCTATGCGAACAGTCGCTCGATGGCAAAGGCTGGCAAGATTTGCGCGATCGCACTCTACAGCAGCGGGATGATGTTCAAAATCAAATATGGGCCATTCGCGAACAGCTCGCCGTGAGCGAAAGTGAAATTCAGGTGCTGCGCCAAGAGTATCGCGCCTTGGAAGAAGAACTGGCCAAGTATGCACCCATTTTAGAAGAGCGCGGCCAGCTCAAGGCAAAGCTAGCCTCAGTAGACAGTCTGCAAGATCGATTGCAGGCCACCACCGCCGAACGAGCCCAGCTAGAGCGCTGTTTGCAGGAAAACGACTATGCCGAAACGCTGCAAAGCGAACTGCAACAGATTCAGCAGCAGCTAGCGGCCATGGCCTATGATGATCGCAATCATGCGTTGGTGCGATCGCAAGTAGATAGACTGCGCTGGAGCGAACTCAAATACGCCGAAATCAAACAGGCCGAGCGGCGGCTCAAACAAATTCAATCGCAGCAACCTGAGCTTGAATCGCAGCTGCAGGCAATGCGAGCCGCGATAGGCGATCGCACCACGACCCCCGAACGGCAGCAGCTCAGGGAGATTGAGCAACAGCTCAGCGAACTTGGCTACAGCCTAGCGCAGCACAACCACCTCAGAGCCCAGATAAAACAGGCGCAGATATGGGAGCAGCGGCAGCGCGACCTACAGCAAGCGCAACGCACCCAAACCCAGCAGCAAGAAGCCGTCATAGCACTCACTCAGCGCTACGAAGCACAGACCGCAGCAGCAGTTAGCACAGCCAATACCATCGCGACCCTTCAGCAGCAAATCAACGAAAGCATTGACCCTAAAGCCGAAATTGCTGAAATAGAGAAAACGCTAGCTAATCATCAACAGCAGCGAGAACAACAGCTTTCGCAGTTAGGCCGTCTCCAGCAACAGCTTTGTCAGCTAGAGACCGTGCAGGATCAGCACAGCCAAAACCAACAGAAACTAGAAGACATTCGCCATCGCTACCAAGTTTACAAATCACTCGCCGAGGCCTTCGGCCGCAAAGGCATTCAGGCTTTGATGATAGAAAACTTGCTGCCGCAGCTAGAAGCTGAAACCAATCAAATTTTAGGCAGGCTGAGCGACCATCAGCTACATGTGCAGTTTGTCACCCAGCGAGCGGGCCGTAGCGCCAGCAGAAATATCGGATCAAACAAGAAAACCCAACAGAAGTTTATAGACACGTTAGATATTTTAATTGCCGATGCGCGCGGCACCCGCCCTTACGAAACCTATTCAGGCGGCGAGGCCTTTCGGGTTAACTTTGCAATTAGGCTTGCGATCGCCAGGCTGCTGGCCATGAGATCGGGCACTGCCCTCCAAATGCTGATTGTAGACGAAGGCTTTGGCACCCAAGATAAAGCGGGCTGTGAAAGGTTAGTTGCGGCCATTGAGGCGATCGCGCCCGACTTTGCCTGCATTTTGACCATCACCCACATGCCCCACTTTCGCGAAGCCTTTCAAACCCGCATCGATGTCTATAAAGACGAGAGTGGATCGCACATCACTCTCTCGGGCTGAAAAAATCTGATAGACAGCAAAAATCTGATAGACAAAAAATCTGATAGACAGCAAAAATGTGATGAGCGGTTATCCGTCTGGAATTAGCTGGAATCAGCTGGAATCTGACTAGAAAAATTTTACTTAGGAAGATTTAGCTGGCAACAGATACAGCAGACCCGAAACCCAGGTAAGGACAAGGGCAACCCAAAAGAGAATGATGCCTGCGGTTTGCCAAACGCCAGAAAGCGGAGCCAAAAGAAGGGCGATCGCAATAATTTGCACCACCGTTTTAGCTTTACCCCAAATGCCCGCCCCTGGGACTTTACCCTGCTGGAACGTGGGGTTCACCCGCCAGCCCGAAATGGTTAGCTCGCGAGCCAAAATTAAAAACACGCCCCAGGCAGGCACCTCCCCTAAACCCACCAAAGCCATTAAAGGGGCCATCACCAGCAGCTTATCGACCAGTGGATCTAAAAACTTGCCTAGCTCGGTGACCTGATTGAGCTTGCGGGCCAAGTAACCATCGAGCCAATCAGTCCCGGCAAAAATGACAAAGGCAACGACACTAATCCAGCGGCGGATATCAGTCGGGTCTAACAGCGCGACCAGCACAATGGGGACGCCAAGCAGGCGAGAAAGGGTAATCCAGGTAGGTAAATTCATCGTAGAACCTTATGCGTGATGGCTTTCATGGTGAGCATCATAGTGAGCATCAGAATGACCTTGTTGGCCTTCATAATCGCCTTCGGCAATGCCATAGCTAATCTCTCTTTCTACATAGCTATGGGGCTCTACATGAATTGTTACCCTTGCAGGGCCGAAGACTCGTTCGAGCTGTTGCTCGACTTGCTCAGTAATGTTGTGAGCACTCAAAACATCTCTGGGCTCTACAATCAGGTGCATGTCAATAAAGACCTGACGGCCAAGCAAGCCGCGTGAGGCAATGCTATGACAGTTCACAACGCCCGGAACACGCATGACTTCATCGTGGATGGCTTCGGGTGCGATCGCCATCTCATCTAATAGCCAGGGCAAATTAGCCGACAGCACCACCCAGCCACTCCGAATCACCAGCAGCGCCACCGGAAAAGCCAAAACCAAATCGAGCCATTGCACACCGCTCCATACGCCAATGAGCCCGCCCATCACCGCAATGGTGATCCAAATGTCGCTCATCGTATGCTGAGCATCGGCAATCAAAATATTGCTACCCAGGCGCTTACCCACCCGACGTTCGTAAAAAGCAACAAATATATTGATGCCAAGCACAGCCAGCAAAAACCACAAAGAAATAGCGTTCATCGTCACCGGCTCACTCTCCGAAAAGAGCCGTTCGCCCGCACCTTTTAAAATTTCAAAGCAGGCAATCCCCAAAAACGCAGCAATCCCCAATGCACCGACTGCCTCATACTTTTGGTGCCCGTAGGGATGGTCGCGGTCGGGCACGGGCGAGGCCAGCTGATTAGTGACCAAGCCTAGGACGTTATTGGCACTATCGGTAATGCTGTGCAAAGCGTCAGCCAGCAAGCTCAGCGAACCCGTCCACCAGCCGACGACAAACTTGAGCAGCACTACCAGCACATTGAGCACCAGCGTTAGCAAAAGTACCCGTCTGACCTCGGTCTGATAGGTATAAAAGCTTTTAAGGTCGGGCTCCTCATGTCCATGTTGGGTGTTATGAGGTTCACTGTTCGCTGACATGACACGCAACCCTTATCAAAATAGGACCATGTTTGATAGCCTATCGTGTTCATGGGGCATTAGGACAGCTCCCTTACAGTTCTATGCCTTGAGCCTGAGCACTTTGAGCACTGATACCGTGATTTCCTATGTCTTTAGCGTCTATATCTTTAGCGTCTATGTCTTTAGCGTCTATATCTTTAGCGTCTATATCTTTGGCGTCTATATTTTGAACACCCATACCTTTAGCGTCTGTCTTTTCAGATTCAAAGCCTTGAGGTTCGATGCTTTGAGATTCGACGCCAGAAGGTTCTATCAGTTCAGGAGGTTCAGGCAAAGCGACCTCAGACACTGTTTTTTGCTCAGCCTTGGGGTCAGCTTTGGGATGAGTCTGTTGCTCGTTGGCATTGGCGATCGCCTGATTTATCTGCACAAAAATCTCTCGGCAGTGATTTTGGGTTCGCAGCGGCAGCTCTTCGTTTTTTACAACGAGATCTACTTTAGAGCCGCCATTTTCTAGAGTGGGCGGGCTAATCAACAGCTCTACGGTTGCCAGTTGAGCAAAAGACACTTGCCCAGGGCGCTCTTTAGCTACAATGCAAACCGGATCTTGGTAAACCAAATTGAGGTTACAAGCTTCCAGCGCGCTCACCAGGGCTTGACTAATCGCTTGTTGAGGAGAAGCGGTCATAAAGAAATTAGTGTAGCGAGCCATAGAGCGTTACAAAGCGTTACGAAGAGGGCGAGACAAAAGGGCGAGATAATGGCGAAAAGGTAGAAACCGGATAGCAAGGACTGTTAGCGAGGACTGTGGCGATACGCCTGTTATCCTAGCAAGAATCATTGCTTAGGATACCTTTGTTTTTAGCAATAGGGAATAGGGAGGTTTTTAAACAAGGTATAGACTTTAAATCCCGATTCCTGGAAAACACGCAAGGAGCTAAGAAATGCGGGGAAAGCTGATTGTTTTTGAGGGCGGTGAGGGTAGCGGTAAAACCACCCAAATTAAGCGACTATATGGCTGGTTGAGTGAGAATAAGGCATTGCAGGCCGACAACCAGATCGCGGGTATAAAATTCACGCGCGAACCGGGCGGCACTGAATTGGGTCGGCAAATTCGTCAGATGCTGCTAAATGAGCGATTCTCTGTAGCCCAAGCACTAGACCAAACACTAGACCAAGCACTAGACCAAGCACTAGACCAAGCACCAGCAACAGAACCGGCTACGCCTTTGCCTCAACAAATACCTATTGCTAGCAAAACTGAGCTGCTGCTGTATGCCGCCGACCGTGCCCAGCATGTTCAAGAAACGTTGCTACCCTGGTTAGAGGCGGGCTACTGGGTACTGTGCGATCGCTATACCGACTCGACTGTGGCCTATCAGGGCTATGGCCGCCAGTTAGATCTAAACCTCATTGAGCAGCTCAACCAAATTGCGACGGGCGGGCTCAAGAGTGATCTGACCCTTTGGCTCAAGGTTCCGCCTTTGGTAGGGCTTGCTAGAATGCATCAGCGCGGACAGGCAGACCGTATTGAACAGGCCGGTGAGGCATTTCATCGGCGAGTGGGCGAGGGCTTTGCCGCACTCGCCGCAAAAAACGCTCACACTGAAGCAGTTGACGGCGATCGCCCCGAGGCAGAAGTCGCTGCCGAAGTTCAGCAAATTATTCAGCAACGATTGGCACAGTGGTATCCTCACCTTTCTTTGAACCCTCTTTAAACCCCTTCTCCGAATTAGTCGGCCAAAGTCAGGCGGTTAAGCTTCTAAAACGAGCCGTTATCCTCGGACGAATTGCACCGGGCTATCTATTTGTGGGGCCTGCGGGTACGGGTAAAGCCGTGGCAGCGACCGGCTTTGCTGAGCTGCTGCTGCGACGGCAGGGCGCAGATGCTAACGCCCTGACCGATCCGATCCTGGCTCGGAGAATTCGCGATCGCAACCATCCCGACCTACTTTGGGTACAGCCCACCTACCTGCACAACGGCCAGCTGCTCACACCCAGTCAAGCCGCCGAATCGGGGCTTAAGCGAAAAAGTCCGCCGCGCATTCGCCTACCCCAAATTCGAGACATTGCCACCTTTTTAAGCCGCCCAGCGCTCGAAGCCAGCCGCGCCGTCGTGGTGATAGAACAGGCCGACAAAATGGCCGAAGCCGCCGCCAATGCCCTTTTAAAAACGCTAGAAGAACCGGGTAAAGCCAGCGTCATTTTACTCGCGCCCGACCAGCAGACGCTTTTATCAACACTGATCTCCCGCTGTCAGGCCATTCCCTTTCATCGGCTAAACGATGCGCAAATGGCGCAGGTACTCACCCAAACCCATCACAGCGAAATACTACATTCGGCTGAAGTCATGGCGATCGCCCAAGGCTCACCGGGCCGCGCCATAGAAAGCTGGCAGCAGTTGCAAGCCCTACCGAGCGAACTGCTCACCCAGCTCGCCAAACCACCGACCACCCTGCGCTCGGCACTAGAAATCGCTCGCGATATCAACACCGCCCTAGACACCGAAGCCCAGCTCTGGCTACTCGACTACTTGCAGCATCGCTATTGGCAAAACGGACTTTGCAGCGCAGAACAGTTAACCCGGCTAGAAAAAGCACGCGCTCATTTGCTCGCATATGTTCAGCCAAGACTGGTATGGGAAACGACCCTATCCAGCATGTTGCCCGCCACCCGAGCTTATACTCGTCCTTAAAAGCGGGCTTTTTACCGACCCATTTGCCTCAAATACGGGCGGGTCGTGCAAGCACATGTGCATTTTTATTGCACTCTTATTACATTTTTATGATTTGCCGCCTCGTGGCACAATTGAAGGCGATAGAGGATAGAAGGAACCCCACTGATGTTTAAGCCGTTAAAGCGTTTGGCTGCGCTGCTATTAGTCGTGCTAGCGCTAGGACTCCAGAGCTGCTCTAGTGCCACAAGTCTGCAATCTTATAACGACAGCTATGAGGGCTACGAGTTTAAGTACCCAACAGGCTGGGTTGCGGCCGATGTACCGGGCGGGCCTGCTACGGTTTTTCACGACATTATTAACCCCAGCGAAAACGTCAGCGTGGTCATTAGTCCGGTATCGGGCGGGAAGACGCTGCCTGAGATTGGCACCCCAACCGAGGTGGGCTATAAGCTCTCGAAAAGCATCACCTCTATGAGTACAGACGACCGCAATGTAGAACTGGTCAATGCTCAGTCCTTTGAAGCAGGCGATAAGCTTTATTACATTTTGGAATATGTTGCCAACCTGCCTTCGGGAACTCGTCATGATCTAGCTAGTGTGATTGTGAGGCGCGGCCAGCTGTATACGTTTAATGCTTCTATTCCAGAAGCAAGGTGGGAACGGCTGAAGAACACCATTAAGCAAACAGTGGCTTCTTTTTCGGTGTATTAATTTCGCCTTGATTTTTGCTTTGTTTTCACTTTCGCTTTCACTTTCACTTTTTTGCTTGGATTTTCACTTTCGACTTTTGCTTTGATTTTGGTGAGCAACAGTTTGTTGCATCTTGTTGATTCCTATGGCTGATACTCAATTTGTGCTGGCGTCTGCTTCTGCTGCGCGGCGAAGTCTGTTGGTAGATGCCGGTATTCAGCCGTTTGTTTGCCCTAGCAATTTTGATGAGGACAGCGTTGTTATTCGCGATCCAGCGCAGCTGGTGCAGGCGCTGGCCCAGGGCAAAGCCGAAACCGTTGCGCCTCAGTTCCCCAATGCGCTAGTGTTGGGCTGCGACTCGGTGCTGGCGATTGACGGCGTGATCTATGGCAAGCCAGAGAGTACAGCAGAGGCGATCGCCCGCTGGAGACAAATGCGGGGTGGATCGGGTGAGCTGTACACCGGCTATGCGCTCATCGCGCCGGGCCGTGAGGCGCTAGTGCGATGCCGGATGACGCGCGTGTTTTTTGCTAACTTAAGCGACAGAGAAATTGAGGCCTATATTGCCACTGGCGAGCCCATGCACTGTGCAGGCGCATTTGCGACAGATGGCAAAGGCAGCATGTTTGTTGAAAAAATTGAGGGCTGTCATACTAACGTGGTGGGCTTGAGCATTCCGCTGCTGCGAGAAATGATGGCGGAAGTGGGCTATAACGCCATTGATTTTTGGAGTCGTTAGGATCTTAGTAAGTAGGCGGTCAGGAAGAGGAGGGCAGCTCGGCTATGGCTAACGTTCCTAATCGGTCTAGGGTGGGGCAGTTTGAGCCTATCGGGAAACAATTCTCAAAACCAGAGACGCCGCGATCGCGATTGGGTTTGCGGCTAGTGGTGAGTACTGTACTGCTGCTGCTGGCAGCCTATATTACGACCTATTACTGGGCTGAGGGCCTGTGGTTTGCCGAGCTGTCGTTTGCTGATGAGTTTTGGCTGCGATCGCTCACGCAGCTTGGGCTCGGTTTGTTTACACTGCTCACCAGCCTGAGTATTTGCTTTTTTAATCTCAACTTAGCGACCCGGCTTCAGTTCAACCAAAACTGCCTACTGCCCAATCAGGCCAACTTACAAACCGGACTAGGCCTACGGCGACTGCTGCCCACTACGTTAGGACTAGGCGTAGTGATTGGCATTGTGCTGGTATACAACGGCTACCTGGCAATTACAGCCATCTCTACCCTGCTGCCCGCGATTCCTCTGCCGTTAGGGCTGGTGTTTAACGCGGATTGGGCGCTGGGCTGGCAGCTGCTGAGTCGTCCGGTGAATGTGGGGCTGGTGGTGGGCTGTGCGATCGCCCTGGCGGCTTTTCCCAAATCTCTAATCCGCATTGGGGCCACTGTTTTAAGCCTAAGTCTGGGCGCAACCCTAACCAAAGAATGGGTGCGGATACTCCCGGCACTAAACTTTGAGCCGTTTGGCCAGCTCGATCCGGTCTTTAATCAGGACTTAAGCTTTTATGTGTTTCAGCTGCCGCTGTGGGAGCTGTTGGAATTTTGGCTATCGGGACTGCTGTTGTTTTTGATGGCGGCGGTGACGCTAGAGTATCTACTGGCAGGCAATACCTTAAGCCAAGGGCACTTTGCCGGGTTTTCGGTGGCTCAACAGCGACATTTAAATGCGATCGCTGCCTCTTTATTTGGCGTCACTGCGCTTAGTCACTGGCTAAATCGCTACGAGCTGCTGTACTCCCAGCAAGGTGTCAACTACGGCGCTAGCTTTACCGATGTCAAAGTAGATTTGCCCGTGAATGGGGCGCTGTGCATTATTGCCGCCGGGTTGGGCATCGCGCTCATGTTGCGGGCTATTTTCCATCCGAGAATGGGGGCATCCCCTAAGCAGCCCCTCCGAGCCAGGCGAATTATCGGCGCGATTAGCTGGTATTTACTCTTTGCGCTGCTAGGCAATACGCTGGCCCCCTGGCTAGTGCAGCGCTTAGTCGTACAGCCCAATGAATTAGAGCGCGAGCGACCCTACCTAGAGCGCACGATTGCCTTCACCCGCGCGGCGTTTAAGCTAACGGAAATCGAAACTCGACCCTTCAATCCGGAGGGGAATTTAACCGCAGCTGACTTGCAAGAAAATGATTTGACAGTGCGAAATATTCGACTGTGGGATACGCGCCCGCTGTTAGAGGCTAACCGGCAGCTACAGCAAATTCGCCCCTACTATCAGTTTGCCGATGCGGATGTGGATAGATATCGGCTGCTAGGTGATAGCCAAGAGGTCGTTGACCGGCGGCAGGTGCTCATTTCGGCGCGTGAGCTAGACTATGAGCAAGTGCCTATTGAGGCTCAAACCTGGGTAAACGAACACCTCACCTACACTCACGGCTACGGCTTTACCATGAGCCCGGTCAATACAGCAGGGCCGAGTGGGCTACCGACTTACTTTATTAAAGACATCGCGCACAATGCGAGTTCTGAGGTCATTGAGCGATCTATTCCGGTAAATAAGCCCCGCATTTACTTTGGCGAGCTGACCAATACCTACGTAATGACAGGAGCTGGCGTATCGGAGCTAGATTTTCCAAGCGGCAGCGAAAACGTGTACAACCGCTATGACGGACTAGGGGGTATTAACATCGGCCCGTTTTGGAAGCGGCTCTTGTTTGCCAAGCACTTGGGCGACTGGAAAATGCTCTTCAACAATCAGTTTACCAGTGATACCAAGGTGCTATTTCGGCGCAACATTACCGATAGGGTAAAGCGAATTGCGCCGTTTTTACGGTTTGACGCCGATCCCTATTTGGTGGTGGCCGATGCCGAAGGCGACTTTACTCCGATTAGGGAGGAGTCGGGTGAGAACTATCTGTACTGGATTATTGATGCCTATACGACGAGCGATCGCTATCCCTATGCTGATCCGGTCAATAATGCCTTCAACTACATTCGCAACTCCGTTAAAGTTGTTGTTGATGCCTACAACGGCACCGTACGGTTTTACATTAGCGATCCGAGCGACCCGATTATCCGCACCTGGGCGCAGATATTTCCCACCATGTTTGAGCCCCTCACCAATATGCCTCCGGCCTTGGCCGCGCATATCCGTTACCCGGTAGATCTGGCTCGCATTCAATCTGACCAGCTGCTGGCCTACCATATGACCGATGCTCAGGTTTTTTACAACCGCGAGGATCTGTGGCGAGTGCCCAACGAAATTTATGCCAACGAAGCGCAGGTGGTAGAGCCCTACTACCTGATTATGGAACTACCCGGAGAAGATGACGGCGAGTTTGTGCTTTTGCGGCCATTTACACCCGCTCAGCGCAACAACCTCATTGCTTGGCTCGCCTTACGCTCAGACGGCGAACAGTATGGCCGTCAGCTGCTGTATCAATTTCCTAAGCAGGAGTTGGTATTTGGGCCAGAGCAAATTGAGGCTCGAATTAACCAGGACCCGGAAATTTCTCAGCGCATCTCGCTATGGAATACCCAAGGCTCAAGAGCGAATCAGGGCAATTTATTAGTCATTCCGATTGAACAGTCTTTGCTATATGTAGAGCCCCTGTATTTAGAAGCCGAACAAACGCCGTTGCCTATTTTGGCGCGGGTGATTGTTGCTTATGAAAACAGAATCGCTATGGCCGAAACGCTAGAGCGTGGTTTGCAGGCCATTTTTGAGGAAGATCCAGAAGCTAGCCCCACTATTATCAGAGAGCTAGAGGAAGATAGCATCGTTGAAGATTTGTTGCTGCCTGGTGTAGATAGCCCGAGCGGCGATACACCTTCTGAGGCAACGCCCTAGAGTGTTGGTAGAGTGTTGGTAGAGTACTGAAAAAACAGAAGAGAACTTCTGTGGAAGATCTGTGTAAAAGATGAAAGATAGCGCTACTTACGATTGGTTTGAACCCCTTTATGCAAACGCAGCAGGAGATGCTTCTCAGGTGCCTTGGGCGCTGCCGGAAGCCGTTCCTTACCTGACCAACTGGTTGCAAGGGGTCGAGGGGACTGGGAAATCGGCGGCGGTGGTAGGTTGCGGGCTGGGTAACGATGCTGAAGCGCTGGCAGCAGCAGGGTTTGAAGTAACGGCGTTTGATGTGGCCAAAAGTGCGATCGCCTGGGCCAAACAACGGTTTCCTAACTCATCGGTCAACTACGTGACTGCTGATTTGTTCAATTTACCTGCTGGCTGGAAAGGCGCATTCGATGTGGTGTTCGAGTTTCGGACTGTACAGGCGCTACCTGTATCGGTGAGAAAAGAGGCGATCGCCCAAATCGCAACCCTCCCCAAACCAGGCGGCACCCTACTCATGGCCACCTACACTCGCCCTAGCGAAGCCCTCAACGACGGCCCACCCTGGCCGCTTTCAGCCAGTGAGCTAGCCGAGTTTGAAACATTGGGGCTAAAAATTATCAAAAAAGAGACTTTTAAAAAGAAAGAAGGTCGGTTTGGCGATCGCGTTCAAATTGAATACCAAGCGCCTAATCAATAACCGATTAAGGCCCACTGATTGAAAGGTACACAGCAACTCATCAGAAATCTGGAGTATCCATCAAAATAAATTGATGAGAAGATAGAAGCTATTCACCCCAAAAGATGACTAGCGATGAAAGTTGGGAGCAAATACTATCCACTGTTTGAGTACTTGCAGCACTGCAATCAAACCCCCATAACCCTCACGCTTACCGAAATAGAACACCTGCTCCAGAGTTCACTGCCTGCCTCTGCCTACAAACGCGACTGGTGGGGCAACCGCGACAGCGCCCCTGTGATTCAAGCCAAAGCCTGGATTGAAGCGGGCTACCATGTCGAAGCGATAGATCTCAGCGCGCAGACCGTCACCTTTAGTAAATTTCAGGCGAACTACAGCGTCCGACGCATAAACGACACTATTTTATGGGATCAAAACGCAGTTAGGGCGTTGCGAAAACACATGAACTTAACTCAGGCAAAGTTTGCTCAAGAACTAGGCGTACGCAGGCAAACCGTGAGCGAATGGGAAAATGGTGTATATGAACCCGACCGATCAACCGCCAAGCATCTAGAGCTCATTGCCAAACAAAAACAGTTTGAGGGCTAAAAGCATCTCCCTTCCAATACCTTATTTGTTTTATTACATTTGTCCGGTTAACGTGCTAAACTTTGTTTAGTGAATGAGAGCCCCAATGAACACTAAAGCTATGAACACTAAAGCTATGAACACTAAAGCTACGAATACTAAAACTTTGGTGAATACAACTTTATTGAACAACAGTCTATCTACACAGCCCTCCTCTAAACGAGCATTCTCTGAAACACCAACGACTCAGCCCGACATTTCCGAACTGTCGAGGCTGCCGCCTCATGAGGGAGAAACCATTCGCCATATTTTGCTCGGCACACCGGGCGGCGTTAGGCAAACGATTCATCTTTTACATACCCTTCGATATGTTGAAAATGTGCTGTGGAGTCCGCTGGTGCCTATTCCTAATGATCAGCTCATCATCACACCTCGACAGGGTGATGTTATGAGCATTTTAGTCAAACACTTGCGCTAAAAAGAACACACCTCATAAATTTGGGATAGGCCCTATCATCATGTGCTGATAGCATTGCGGTGGAGTTACAACAGAATAGGTTCTTTGTCATAATGCACACACCTAATGCATTTAAGACTGCCATATTGGCAAAAGGAAAGCCGTTGTGAACAACCGAACTAAGCCCCGATAGTCGAGAAAGACTTAATCGATATCGGGGCTTTCGTCACGTTGTGCGGAATGTTTACACCTTTCAATTAGATGAACAGCAGGTGAGACTCTTGGTTGAGTCTTTGCGGCCAACGTTTGTTCAGGTAAATGGGGAACTACTCGCTTTTGCTACTTTTCTAGAAGAATTAGCAGCTAATTAGTTAGCCGATTAATTAGCCGATTAGTTAGCCGATTAGTTAGCCAATTAGTTAAGGAGTTCGCCACTTTCTTGCAAGGCGTGGAGCCGTTGGTACAGTCCGCCTTTTTCTAGCAGCTCATCGTGGCTGCCGATTTGGCTGATGCTGCCCTGGTTGAGGACGACAATTTTATCGGCATCGCGGACGGTACTGAGACGGTGGGCGATGATGATGAGCGTGCGAGTGCCAAAGAGCGATCGCATCGCGACCTGAATGGCCCGCTCCGACTCATAGTCAAGACTAGAGGTCGCCTCGTCAAACACCAATACATCTGGGTTTACAATCAGCGCCCTAGCGATACCAATGCGCTGCCTTTGCCCACCCGACAGACGAACACCGCGTTCTCCCACTGTGGTGAAGTAGCCCTTGGGCAACTGTTGAATAAAGTCATGCGCCTGCGCAATTTGGCAGGCTTGCTGAATTTCTTCAAAGCTGGCTTTTGGATTGCCGTACAGCAAATTTTCCATTAGCGTGCCATTGAAGATATCGACCTCCTGATGCACAATTGCCAAGCGCTTACGATAGCCGGTGACATCGAGCTGGCGAATGTCTTTGCCATCTATCAGTACGCCGCCACTGTTGGGTTCAAAATAGCGCAACAACAGTTTTATTAGAGTAGATTTGCCCGATCCTGATCGACCCACTAATGCCACCGTTTGATACGGCTCAATCAGCAACTCAATGTTCTTAAGTACTGGCGAGTCAGGGCTGTATCCAAAAGTCAGGTCATGAAAATGTACCTTGCCCGTGAACTGATAAGTGGGGCCGTTGGGCAGTAATGCACCCGCATCTTGACCCGGCGGAAGTGCCGTAAACTCTTGGAACCTGGCCATGGGAGCATAGCGGCGAGCAAAGGTTTCAGCCAGCTCACAGATAGGATCTACCTCGGCATACGCCATACTAGCCACCGTTAAAATGGTGATGAAATGGCCGATAGAGATTTTATCGTTCACCGCTAGCCATAGCGTGCTAATGAGCACCACAAACATACAGCTTTGCACAATTGTTCGCTGATAAGTGCTGAGTACTGTGTATCCTTTATGGATTCGGTAGTCTATCACCTTTAGCTCACGCTCTAGTCGCTGGGTTTGTCGTTTAAGCTCAGTAACTTCATTACCAAAGGCTTTGACGGTTTTAATGTTAGAGATAATCTCTGAGTTACGACTGTCGGTATTTTCCATGTACTTATCTAGCCGTTCTTCACGGGCGGACAAGTCCTTGAGCCCAAACAAGCTGTAGGCCAAAATGCCCACCACAGAAACCAGTACAATCATCGCCACGCGCCAGTCAATAAGGCCAATAACGATAAATATACCTATCACTCTCACCGTTTTAGGAATGAGCTGAGCGGTAATGGTGGGGTAGGTCCAAGTGTAATTAGAGAGACCCTTTGCAACTCTTGCTGAAATCCGTCCTGGATTGTTTTCGTCGTAGAATTCTATCGGCAGCGTGAGAATCTTTTTGAGCGCTACTTCGGCATTTTCACGGCGGGCTCGCAGGGCTGTATCCCAGCTAAACCAGCCGCCTAGCCAAGGCTGAATAGGCGCGCGACCAACCGTTACCAAGCCAATGAGTATCACCAACACTGCTAAAGAGAACTGTTGGTTAGCGGGTTGGTCTAGCGTATTGGCGATCGCATCAATCCCTTGCTGAAGCTTGGCATCAACGCTCTGTTGCGAGAGTAAATTGAGAATTTGCCCCGTGGCATAGGGCACAAACAGGTCTATCACCTCAAATAGGCTCATCATAGCGGCGCTAAAGAGTGTGATTCTCCAATAGTGCCGGTAGTAGCCCAAAATATTTAAGAACTTAGTCATGGATCTAAAAGGAGTAAGGGCATTGAGGCGTAAAAATGGCGTAAAAATGGCGTAAAAAATTGAGCTAGCCTTAGCAAGGCAAACTATCTGCTCGCAGCTTCTTTTAACGGCTTCTGTATAAAAGAAGAAACCATTATGCAACGAATACAATGAATCGTCAGGGACATACCCTTAAGACAAAATACCGATTACTACCCTGCTGACTACACTAGGCGCAGCCCAGCTGCACTCCTAAGTCAATTAGGATAGTTCAGTAAAATAGTCAGTAAGAGATTAAACCTCAACGGCATCTCCCTAGATATCAGGGAAATGTCACTGAAAATATGCAGAAATTAGTTTTCTAAAGACTCATTTCCCAAAAAAAGGTCCAGAAAAAAAGTCCAGAAAAAAGGCGAATTCAGTCTTTAACTTCGATCAATGAAATGGGTAAATGAATAGCTGAAAACATCGTCTTAGCCTCCCGGATATTGCTTAAAAGGGTTACCGCTAGGGTTGTTTGCGACTTGGAACGAGCTGCGCTTTAGGCTCTTTGCCTAGCTCACCTGTGCAGTGTCCACAGAAAAACACAAGAAAAATATGACCACTCAATAAGGAGGTAGTCTCTGGATGGTTAAATCTTAATGATTCGATCTGAGTGGGGAGTAGCTGAATTCATCGCTTATGCTCTAACGCTGTTAGAGGGCTTTACGTTCCGGGATTGTCAAACTTTGAAATTGTCAATTCAAAATTATCAATCCAAATTGGCAAACCAAAAATTAGCAAACCAATTTAGCAATCATAACCAGTGAAACTTGATAATGCAACTGGTTAGAATATTTTTTTTGATACAAGTTGTTTCAATTCCGCGTTTAAGCCGCTCGCTTCGCCCGTTTTCTCTTGTAAAAATCAGAAGCGGCTATGCCGAAGCTATACAAAATTCCAGCGTTGCTACTAGCACCTACAGCAGCACCGATCAGGGGAATGAGTTCAACGGCGCTGAGTCCAGTTTTTACAGCTGTAGAGACCCCTAATGAGAGCGCAAAAATGGTTAAAGCCTCACCTTTGCGCGCTGGGTCGGTTGCTTCAAAGCCATAAACACCGGCAATTCGGTAGAGCATTTCAGATTGAAGGGAGGCGATCGCAGCTAAATCCACTGCAAATAACCCTAATGCAACCGGTGGAATAATATTAGTCGCCAGACCAATGCCACCTGCTTTAATCGTCGTATCTACAATAATTCGGTGGGCCAATGCCTCACCCGTTTCATTGGGATACTTGGCCTTGAGCTTTAGTACATCAGCAGCCGCTTTGTCTTTATCAACTCTACCTAACGCGCTCGTCAGCCACTTGAGCCCTGGCATCTTGGCAACATAATCTATAGCCGGATTCTCGGCAATGGGCTGTAGCGTACTGCCCATACTTTCAGTCGCCTGTTCTACTGCCGTATGCGCTGAGTCTGACGCGGCCTCGCCAAATCGGCTTGTGGTTTGGAGGGTAGCAGCAGAAACTTTGTTGAAGATTTGAGTGCCTACAGCTGACATGAGCCCGCCTAATTGCTCAGCGGTAGAGATGGCCTGAGAGAAGGAAGTAGCCATTTTGTCTGGAGTGTCAGTCATAGGAGGTTGACCTGCTGTTTTATCTGTCGTCTTTCTTTATCGTCTTTAGCGAAGTATAGCTGTTTCATTCTGCTTAAGATGTGCTCAATTTGGCATGTGCTCAATTTGGCATGTGCTGAGTTTGGCAGGTGCCAAGTTTGCGAATGAATACATTTGCTATCAGAACTGCTATTCAGACAATTATAAAAGCGTGCCTGGTGCGGATAAGAACTACCTTTGGGTAGAGAGCGCCTTAAAGCAGCTTAAAGCGACTAAAGAGAAAGTTCAAAAATAGAGACGAAGTCGATTGACAGCAGATGGGCGATCGCACTCTCAAAAGCATAAACAGCGGCAGCAGCAGCAGATACATGAGGTAAGGAATAAACCCCGGCCCCACCATTAAAATCGTCGCTGGGATCAGTCCGGCGATATTCCATGGAATCAAAGGCGCGGTGACCACGGCGCTGTCTTCTAGGGCAAGGGCCAACTGTTGATTCGCTGCATTTACCTCGCTTGCTTGATGTTGACCGCCAGAGGGCAAGGAAGCCTGCTCGTGAAGCTGCCAGTGGATCTGCCAGTAGATCTGATAGTGAGGCCGCATCACTTGCTCAGTGAGCAAAATGCCAATCGTTTGCGTGCAGCCAAACAGATTAGCTAGCACAGAAACCCAAACAGTAGCGCGGCCTAGCTGGCGCTGCGTGCGAATATGTTGAAGCCATCTATCTAAAAAGCTCAGCGTTTTACTGCCTGAAAAAATGCCTGAAAAAGCGGTTGAAATAAGCACAACTAGCGTTGCTTTTGCCATAGGCAGCAAACCGCCGCCCATTAAAATTGACTGCAAGATAGGAGATTCTTCTTCTAAACGAAAGCCAAACAGTGCAAAGTTAATGATTGTAGGAAAATCGTAATTCTGGACATGGTGGGCGATCGCAACCCCCACTCCAATACTGGCAACCATCGCTAGTTTGACATCGACCCGCAGCACTGCGAGCAGCAGCACAACACCTGCCGGCATCAGCACCACCGGAGAAAGATTAAACACTTTTGGCAGCTCAGCAGTGATTGAATTTGCCGATAGCAAAACCGGATGGGTAAAGGAGAGAAGCGTGTAAAAAATGAGCGAAAGCAGCAGCGGCCAACGACTGCTGACCAGCATATTGCGCAAATTTTGATAGATCGAAGTGTGCGTAATTGCCGCGACCAAATGCGCACTCGACGACATTGGCGAGCATCTATCACCCACAAAAGCACCGGCAATAATCGCGCCCGCCACCGGGTTAACCTCTACCTCGCTGCTGCGAGCCATCACCATGAGCGCAATGCCCAGCGTTCCGACGGCACCAAAAGAAGTCCCCATCAGCACAGAAACAAAGCCCGTGAGCACAAACGCCCACAGCACAAAAAAACGCGGCGAAATCAACCCTGTCCCGTAATATACCAGCGCAGGCACGGTGCCCGCCGCCATCCAAACCCCTGCCACTACGCCAACTAGCAGCAGCACATTCACAACCGGTATTGACTGACGAGCACCTGCTAGCCCCATTTTCAAGAGCGCTCTCACAGCAAATCCACGCCGCTGTAAAACGACAATAAACAAAATGAGAGATAGGCATAGTGGGTAGGCAATATATGTTCCTGTCAGCGAACTGCTCACTAACAGAAAAAACGAAACCGACAATACAACCATTAAATCTAAGCTGCTATGCATAGAAGTATTTAAGCCATTAGAAGACAGCTCTATAAAAACGGCAACGAAGACAATAGATCACAGGCATATAGATCACAGACAACAGGCAACAGGCAACAGGCAACAGGCAACAGGCAACAGGCAACAGGCAACAGGCAACAGGCAACAGGCAACAGGCAACAGGCAACAGGCAACAGGCAACAGAAGAGAACAATCGCAATTTGGACAGATGAAAATAAGGGCAACTACTCAAGGGTAAAGCTGATGAAAACACTCCCCAAGCCATCCCCAATGGTGACGGGCAATGTGCCGCTAATAATATTACTAAGCGCTGCACTGTAACCATAGCCTGCATCTACGCCATTCACCGTACCTCTGCCGCCTTCTTCAGAAAGGACTGTCCAAAAGTTACGATTGCCAAAGTTGGGCGCGATCGCCATCCAAACGGTATCTTGACCGCTATAACTGCCAATCGGCTGGCCGTTTATGGTGAGGCTGCTGCGATTACGGATAGAGGCATTGGCTGCGCCGCCAAAATATAGGCTACCGTTAGTGCCGCCTGCGATGTCGCCAATGCGCATGGTGTTAGACTTACCGCTGCTGAGTCGAGGGAAGCTGAGCTGCGAGTGAAGCAACTGCCCGCTGATGGGATCGACTCTGGCATAGTAGGCAATATGTGCCGAGCCGCTGTTGAACAGCTGGCTGTTAGCATCTATGCGGCTTAAAAAAGGCGTGGCTCGGCCAAACTGTTCGTCTTCGGTCATGGGCTGACCGCGCCAACGGAAAATGGTGGCAGTACCCGCACTTTCACCGCCAATATACAGGTAGCCATCTTGGCCTAAGGTGACTCGGTAGAGCCGGGTGTCGGCGACGTTTTGTTTGATGGTTTCAGCCGCATCCCCAAATAGGCTCCACTTGCGATCGCCCGTAAAGTCAAATGCTTCTAGCCTAGCAATTTGCACTGGATTGCGATTGCCCTGAATATCAATAAAAGAGGTATTGCGGAAGCTGGTGACATACACCAAATCGTTGCCATCACCGCAGCTGCGGATTTCTAAATCGGTGACGTCAGTGTAGTTGAGCGTTTTGATAAAAACGGAGGCGTTGTTAGGATCGTATAGGTAAACGGTGGTGCCTGCGATCGCCCCAACATAGCCGTTCTTAGAAATAGCGACGCGATCTAAATTAGGCAGCTCAATTTCGCTGAGGATTTCGCCGCTAGTGGCGCTGATTCGGAGCAATTGGTTACTCGCTGCGATCGCCAATGTCTGCGCCCCATCAAAGGCAATATCGAAAATGGTGCCAGCTAGCTCGACACCTTTTGAAATGGCCCCAGTTGCCGGATCTATCCAGTACAGCGCCGAGCCAGTATCGGTATTGACAGCCGCGATCGCCCCACCAGCCGTCATCACCACATCAACACCCTGGTTACCCGGTAGGGCAAGGCTAGCCGTCAGCCCCAAGTCAGCGCTGTAGCTGCCGCCCTGAGTCAGCACCGATTCATCAGGCAAACAGACCTCATGATCATCTTGTACTTGAAAAATAAAGGGAGCCGTTTCGGCGACGATGTTTCCAGCCAGGTCGCTGACATGAGCCGTCACTGAAAACGCGTACTGGGCAGCAGGCAGTTCGGCAGCCAAGTTAAGCCGCACCCGACTATCACTGAGCCGATCAACGGAGAGAATTTCTACCGCTTCACCCGCCTGCGTCAGTAGCTGATAATTTGTCTGCTGCAAAGCGCGATCGCCGATAGCTTCATTAAAAACAACCTCGAAGCGAGAGAAAGGTGCAACCGGTGCGTTTACGACAAGCGGCACATAGGTAGGACGCTGCGTATCAATGGTAAAGGTTTGCTGAAAGCTCGCGGTTGGGTTGCCGCTGATGTCGGTGGTTTGTAAAGTCAGGACATGCTGACCATCAGGGAGAAGGCCGCCGTAAATATCCATGATTTGGGCCGACTCCAAAACGAATCGACCGTCTCTTTGGCCGTCCGTTTGGCCGCCTGTTTGAGCGCCTGTTTGAGCACCAGACCACAGCAAGTCAGTAATATCTGTATAGTTTTCAGTCGAGGTATCGTTAAAACCTGCCGTCAGGGTGCTAATAGTCGCGACTTCTGAAAGGACACCTGCAATTGTAGGCACTGTCATGGTGCGCTCTGGAACATCCACGGTAATTTGCAGCGTAGGCTTAATAGCCAGAGGATTTGGACGATAGCCAATGCGGTCTTTCACCGCACTTTCATCCATAGCGGTAATCACCCCATCACCATCAAAGTCTGCCGCGGCATTGGTACTATCAGTGGTTTCTCCAAGCCGGTCAGTAACAAAAATTTCATCGGTGATGTCAACATACCCATTTCCATCAATATCCCAAGGAAAATAGCTAACATCGTCTATCCCAATGCCTTTAACGGCACTCAAGTTATTGCTCTCGTCCGTTTCAAAAACTCTATCTTGCGTATCTATTTCAATCGCCAAAAAATCTAGACTATCAAAAACATAGTTTGGTCCTCGACCAGCTGGTATTGCTGCGATCGCCCGCTGATTGAGCAGCGACAGGGGCAGTTGCACCCTCACCGTGCGAGTGAGAGTGTCTTGAGCGTCTATGCGGTCAATGGTTAGGCTTTTAACCACCGTGTCATCCTCGTTACCGATCAGCGCATCATCGGAGTAGATAATATCTACCTTAAAGCTATCAGCGGCAGCAATACCTGAGTTCGCCAGCGTAAACGTAATGTCGGTCATCCCAAGGGGTAAATAGTCATCAACCGCGTCGAAAGCGAGGATAGACAAATCGCCGCCCACGCTTTCCTGCTTGCCGGGGGAAAGAGGAGCATAGTGAACACGCGGCGGCCCAAATATAACCGATCCTTCCACTAAATCACCGCTAAAAGCGCTGTGTGAGAAGGCACCGCTAGAAAGCAAGTCAGGCGATGGAGGCAAAGAAACGTTAAAAGTGCTCATAGAGTGCTCATAAATAGAGATTTTGGCGAAAATTTTGATATTTCTGCTAAGACTGAGTACATCTACCGTTATAGAAATCGGTATCCGTGACTGAACAAAAAAGCTAGCGCTATCTTTACCGCTTCTATACTTGCGCTAACGGCAAATAAACAAACACAGCGCTAGTGCCATGAAACGGGCTAGCGGCTATTCGCCAGCTAGGTAATGGCCGCAACAGCGCGGGCATACTACAGTTTGATAGGAAAAAGTATTACGACTCTTCTGCAAAACCAGTGCAGCGGACACCCACAGGTAAATCAATAATGTCTGAGTTGAAGGAGTTAAAAAGTCACCATCAGTCACTTAACCCAGAACCCTCTATCAGCGTTTTAGTCATTGACGATCAGCCCATTATTGTCGAGTCTATTCGACGTTTGCTAGCGTCAGAAACCGACATTGAAGTACATACCTGCAACGACCCAATGCTGGCGCTTTCTATCGCTTCTGAACTCCGGCCCAGCGTGATTTTACAAGCCTTAGCCATGCGCGACGCGGATGGCCTGATGCTCGTCAAGTTTTTGCGAGCTCATCCGCTGATTAAAGACGTACCCATTATTGTTCTTTCTTCAACAGACGAATCCCAAACTCAAGCCGCCGCCTTTCAGTCCGGTGCCAACGACTATCTGATAAAACTCCCCGACCCGATTGAGCTCATTGCCCGACTGCGCTATCACGCCAAAGCCTACTCCAATCTGTTGAAGCGAAATGAAGCCGAGCAAGCTCTTTTACAAAACAAAGTTTTAAAAGCGCGCGTAGAAGAACGAACAAAAGAGCTAAAGCAAGCACTAATTGACTTAAAGCAGGCCCAAACCAAACTTACTCAAAACGAAAAAATGAGCAGTATGGGGCAGCTTGTCGCCGGCATTGCACAGGAAGTCAACAAACCGATTAGCTTCATCTACGGCAATCTCAACGACATGAACAGCTATATCAAAGACTTGTTAGATCTCATTAAAACCTATCAGGAACAATATCCTCAGCCCAACTCAATCATTCACAACAAGTTAGAGAAACTAGATTTAGAATTTACCTCAAAAGATCTTTTAGAAAGCTTTATCTCCTTGCAAAGCGGTGTCCAGCGTATTCGCGATTTGGTGCTTAGTCTCAAAAACTTCTCTCGCTTTAACGAATCCGAGCTAAAAACAGTCGATATTCGTGAAGGATTAGAGAGCACACTGGCCTTACTAGGCGATCAGTTAGCAGGAGTTACCATTGAAAAAGACTACAGCAACCTACCCAAAATAAGCTGTTATGCGAGCCAGCTCAATCAGGTATTCATGCATATTATTAGCAACGCCCTACAGGCGATTAAAGCCTCCGACGCATTAAAAAGCGAGCAGACAAAATCACCAATGCTGCACCTTTCCACCTCGGCAATTGATGAACATAAGATTGCGATTTGGATTGCCGACAATGGTCCCGGCATTTCACCAGAAATTCAAGACCGCATTTATGAGCCATTTTTTACCACCCAAGCGGCAAGCGCCGGAACCGGCCTAGGACTCTCTATCAGCCATCAAATCGTGACAGTACAGCATGGCGGTCGGCTAAAGTGCTACTCAGTACCTGGGCAAGGCGCTAAGTTTTTAATTGAGCTGCCTGTAACCGCTCATCAAGCAATAGACGATCAGCCAAGCAATCAAAAGATAAACACTCATCACTTAGCTGCATCAGAGCATCCATCAGAGCATCCATCAGACCGTTCATCAGAGCGTTTATCAGACCGTCCATCAGACCGCCCATCAGCGCCCCGCCTAGCAACTGTTTAGATGATTTTTGAGTCATGGCCAATACTCAATTGATAAAAACCCTTAGGAGCTAGGTTCTAGCAGTTGCCCAAGAACATTTAACTGGCCATCGTCATTGAGCTGAACAACAACAGCGCTGCCAGAAGGCGGAAAGATGCCGCTCAATCCGGTAATGTTGACCTGATGAGTCACCATCACAATTACCCCTGGGACATCATCGCGAGTGGCAATATAGTCTTCGACTTGAGCAGTTTGAGCATCGCCATTGGGACGATTTTGAAAGAACGAATTCAGCGCTGGAAAAGGTTCTACAGGAGCCAAATCCATGAGTTCAGCCGTTTCTAAGCATCGGCACCACTGGCTAGAGAGCACCTGCGTCACCGGAATATTGCGACTGCGAAAAGCTTCGCCCATGTCTATCGCCTGCTGTCGCCCTGCCTCTGACAGATTTCGCTGAGTAGAGCAATCATTCAGCTGAAAAATAGCTGGGTCACCCGTGCCAGGAGCGATCGCATGACGCAACAGAACCACATAAGTCTCCGATTTAGCTTGCGCTAGCATTGCCCACAGCGCCTCCTCTGCGTCTGTGGCGCTCTCAGCTGTGGAGTCAGCGTTTGGCACCGAGGCAGAATCAGTCGTAGGGGCTGCGGGTGATAGCTCAGTCATCAAATTCTCATCCACTGGCAAAGCCTCTTGCGTAGAGACTGGTGCCGGGTCTGGCGCCGAGACGCAGCCGACCATCAGCCCGCTCAGGCAAACGCAACAGAGCCGTTTAAAGCCGATAAAACGATGTAGAGCAAAACAAGTCAGCATAAAAAGTGCATCGTACAGAGGGCAAAAGTCAGAGCGCAAAAGTCACTTTGAGAGGGCTTGCCGAGCAGCCTGAGTAACTTCGCATAGCTCGCTGAGTTCGGGATATGCTTGAGTTTTTTGATCTGAGCATAGCCATAGCAAGTATTCAATATTGCCAGCAGGGCCGACCGTTTCAGACCAAGTGAGCCCTCGATAGTGCCAGCCTAGCTGAGCCGCAGCTTGAGTAACCTGCAAAATGGCGATCGCCTGATCTTTTGGATCACGCACAACGCCTTTTTTACCAATTTTGTCACGCCCCACTTCAAACTGCGGCTTCACCAACAGCACCACTTCGCGGGGATGCGCCAGCAGCGACCAAAAAGCAGGCAACACCTTAACCAATGAGATAAAAGAAACATCCATAACGCCCAGCGTCGGCATCTTCCTCGCCTCATTAGTAGCAGATTCTGCCGCGACCGCATATAGATCTTCGGGTGTTAAGTGGCGAATATTGGTACGCTCCCTCAGCACGACCCGAGGGTCCTGACGAATCTTCCAAGCGACCTGTCCATAGCCCACATCAACGCCATATACCTGCTTGGCCTCAGCCTGCAATAAACAGTCAGTAAAGCCTCCCGTCGAAATGCCGCCATCTAGGCAAATCTTGCCTTTGGGCTGCACGTTAAATATTTTTAGCGCTCTAGCCAGCTTTTCACCCCCGCGAGAGACATAGGGCGGCTTTTGTTTCAGCACAATAACCGCATCGGTCGCAATCAGCGTGCCCGGCTTATCAATCACCTGCTGATCAATTTTCACCTCCCCCGCTCGAATCAGACGCTGGGCCAACTGCCGGGAAGGACATAGACCCTGCTCTACTAAAAGGGTATCGAGTCTTTGTTTGGCCAAGGTTTAAACGCTCGCTAAATTTAATCCAATCTTACTCAGGTTTTAGCACTTTCCCAATCTTAAGGGTCTATACGTCCAAGCAGACAAATTAGAAAAAGGATGCCGATTTGTTATTTGCTGTAGAAGGGCTAGCGATAGAAAGGCTAGTGATAGAAAGGCTAGTGATAGAAGGACTAGCGATAGAAGGGCTGACAAAGATATTGAAAATAATGTCGTCCCTGGGTCTTTTACTCCTAGTCGGAGACTTTATTTCCACCTTTGTTTACCATGTACCCGAACATGCCTTTGGTCGCCTACACTGCCGGGTACATCATGAAAAGAAACAAACTTTCCAGCACTATGCCGTACTTTCTAAGCATCCATTAGTCCTGTTAGACGGCTTTTTGGGCGCTTTGCCCTATTTTATTTTAACCGCTGTTGTTTGGCCTATTTCTCCGGTTGGGACGGCAATAGGTCTGTTGTTTGGCGAGTTTCATGTGATATGGCGGCACACGACCAAAATGGGCTGGACAACGCCTAGATGGGCCAAAGATTTTTGTCGTTTCTGGGGTATTGTCACCCCTGAGGCTCATTGGGTACATCATGAAAATGGCGCGATCGCCTTCGGTGACATCTTCACTTTTTTTGACAAGCCTGCCCAGCAATGGCTCAGCATCCTAATCAAATTCAAAAAACAGCTTAGAAGAGTATAGACAACAAATATACCGAAAAGCTTGGGCAAATCCTCAATATTGCAGATCCTCGATATTGCAGATCATCGGCATTGCAGATTATTGGGATTGCAGATTATCGGTCAATTCGCTTTCAGAGAGCGATTAGAAGGCTGCCACCAGTCATAAGCATCTAACCGATAAAAGTGAACAGGCACCCCATAATCGTAGTTTTGATAAACATCAAAGGTCTGCAACAGCTCTTTTTTGTAATAGGTGTCAATGGTTTCAATAATAGAAGGCTCCACTTCTCCAACAGATATGTAATAGCCCGGATTAAACGTTTCGATGCGATAGTCAAGCTCGCGGTAGCCCATTCGGTCGTTGATGGTTTTAATGTTACTGACGAGGGCTAGCGTATCGGCAAAGTGACCCATCACAATAGGCGGATGGTCAGGATTGGCCTCAATGGTGGCAGACACTTGGTCTGCCATATTAACAAGGGTAAACTGAGGGGTGCTGAGGTAGTAAACAATTCGGCCCAAGCTGATCACAATAGAGAGTGAAAAGAGCGTTATCAGCAGATTCTTTTTCCAAGAAGGGTGGTTCAAAAAGTACTCAATCGCCAGGGGAATGGCCAGCGCAGCAGGCACAATCCAAATTAAAAAGTATCGAGGCGCAGCGTAGTTACTGGTTGAAAAAGCAGCCAGCGCTGAAACACTCCAAATCGCGGCGATTTGAAACGACTGATTGGATCGATAGGCTGGGGATCTCACCAGCGTTAACAGCGAAATCAGCAAGCAACTCAGCATCAGCGGAAACAGCTCGAAGCTGTATTTGAGCACACGCAAGGGGCCTTTGATAATAGAAAAAAGACCCCGGTGCATTTTCCCGGTGACGTTGTAGCCCGAAAAATGGCCGTAGCTGAGCGCGTATTCGCCGTGGCTATAAATGTATGTGTAAAGACCGGCTACGAGCGAAAAGGTGAGTAGCCAAATGAGCAAGGTTTGAACCTTTTGCTGCCGTTTACCCGGTTGAAGGCAAAGCATGGCCAACATTAGAGGCAGCGCAAAAAGAGCCGATGTTTTGGTGAGAACGGCCAACGCGAAAAAAATAGCTGAGCCAATAATTTTGGCCCGTTTAACCGCTGAGTGGGCGAAATCGGCAGACGGCTGAGAAGAGCTAGCGATCGCCAGCCATAAACTCATTAAAATCAGCCCCATCATGGGTAGCTCTAACAGCGCCAGCCGACTATAGACAAAAACGGGATAGCTACTAAGAACAATAAAAGGCGCAAGCCAGGTGAGTCCTGATTTGGGTGTGTTTGGCCGGGGATCGGCATTGGCAATGACATAGACCAAAGCGCTTGTTGCAATAACGCTCAAAACGGTGATAGATCTTGCCGCGACTAGGCTAACACCAAATATTTTGAACCACGCAGCCTGTATTAGCGGCAAAACAGGCAGATTGAAAATTGTATTGTAGCCATCGTCAATGTACCACTGCCCTTCTCTGACCAGCGCGATCGCATTCCTAGACCACCAGCCTTCGTCTGAGTAGGTCATACCATAGCTGCTAATACCCACCGGAAAGTCAGCTGATAGGTGTACTAGCCGCAGGCCCGCAAACAAACCCAAAGTTGTGATCACCAGCAATAGCGGCGGATTGACCCACGCCATTGGGCTTATCAGCTTAGTTGTCAGGCGGTTACGGCTAGCCGTAATTTTAGATAACAACACAGAAAAAAACTCGCTTACTTTTTAGAGTGGACAGTACAAAAGTGGGCAGTACAAAAGTGAACAGTACAAAAGTGGACAGTACAAAGGTAGATATTAAAAAGACATAACCAACTCGCACGAGCCACCTAAGCAGCGACCAGTCATGCTACCTACGGCTATATCTACATTTGTATCTACAAGGATTGATCTAAGTCTCCGTAAGTTTGTTCATAACGCCGAGTAATTAAGCCTTTACTACTTATACAAAACGAGTACAGTTTTCAGCATGAGTTTTGGCGTAAGCTTTATCTGCGTTCTGTAAGGTTTGGGTAGAGCAGGCTACTGCCAGATCCACTGCCATATCCTCCACTGCCAGATCTACTGGCAAATCTACTGCCAGATCCTCCACTGCCGACTATGCCATTTAGCCCTTTTTACACTGGCCTCTTATCAGCCTCTTATCAGATGCCTTTGGCCAGACATATCTTGCTTGCTATAGAAGCATTCACTCGACTATGATCTATGCCCGATAGCGTAGAAATCTTACGGGCAAGCCGTGTTGTTAAGCAGTCAATTTTTGACTTGGAATGAGCTGATAAGTCAGGATTCATTTACGCACCTTTGGGCATTAGTCAGGGGCGCGCTAGCCCTCAACGCAAGTACCTTTGAACGGGTTCATACCGAGCCCCATAGTCTGCTGGCCGCGCTGACAATTGTGTTTTTGGCAGGGCTCTCCCAATCACTCAGCCAAATTGTAGTGCTGTTTATCAATCAGGTGAGACCGCTGCGGTTTGTTCTGAGCTTGCTCATTTCGGCGCTTTTTTTTGTGGTGGGCTATGGTTTTTGGGCACTGAGCATTTGGAGCATTCTCAATTTAACGGTCGATGGGCAGCTGCAATTTGTGTCGGTACTGCGCACATTGGGATTTAGCTATGCGCCGCTCATGCTGGGCGTTTTGGTGGTATTTCCCTATTTCGGTAGCGCCATATTTGTACTGCTTTCTATTTGGACATTACTAGGAGTGGTGATTGGGATTGACGCAATTACAACCGTTAGTCGTTGGGAAGCGTTTGAAAGTGCAGCCATAGGCTGGACTGTGGTGCAGCTGTTGCAAAAAACGGTGGGCCAGCCTATTGCCACATTAGGCCAGTGGATTACCAACTGGGTAGCCGGAGAAGACCTGATCACAAATCGGGCTCGTCTGGCTGAAGAGCTGTATGCGGGGCTACGATTTTCTCGCGGGGAACCGGCTCCCGGTCAGCAGAGCCCTCAGCCGGTTTCAACCGATAGAGCTGAAGAGCTACAGCGCATTGCTTTGGTCGGCAAAGCAGCTCGCAGCCAGATAGGTGGCCAGATAAGCGGCCAGATAAGCGGCCAGATAAGTGGCCAGATAAGTGGCCAGATAAGCAGCCAGAGAAAACGTGAGCCAACAGAACGCGAGCGTTGATTTATCCAATCAGTTGCCAGCAGGCTTGGGCGATCGCCCAATCTTCTTGCGTCTTAATCACCAGCACCCGCACAGCAGAGTCTACAGTCGCAATATCTGTATCCACGGGTGCGTTTTCATTTGCAGCAGCGTCTAACGCAACACCCAAAAACGCCATACCCTCACAGGCCGCTGCTCTAATTTGCGGTGCATGTTCACCAATCCCGGCCGTAAATACAATCGCATCGACCCCGCCTAAGCTCATCAGCATGGCCCCCACACAAGACTTGAGCCGATGAATATACAGGTCTAGGGCGAGTTTTGCTCTGGGATTTCCCTGCGCGATCGCCTCCCCAATCTCTCTCAAATCATGAGAAATCCCCGAAATACCTTGTAATCCCGACCCTTTGTTCAACAGTCGATCAATCTCATCTGCTGACTGGCCTTGACGCATTAAATGAATCAAAATGCCGGGATCAACAGATCCTGATCGCGTCCCCATCATCAACCCCTCTAACGGGGTAAAGCCCATAGTAGTATCCACACTTCGGCCATTTTTAACCGCTGCCAGCGAGCCGCCGTTGCCCAAATGACAAATAATCAGCCGTAGCTCATCAACTGGCCGCTGCAAAATCTGCGCCGCTCGCTGCATACAGTACTGATGACTAATGCCATGAAATCCATAGCGGCGGATGCCCTGGGCGAGCCAGTCGTAAGGGCCGGGGTAAGTGGCAGCGACTTCAGGCATTTGGCTGTGAAAAGCAGTATCAAATACCGCCACTTGAGGCAAGTCGCCCAATAGCTTCTCCATCAGCGCTATGCCTTCTAAATTCGCCGGATTATGACTTGGCGCAAGCACACTGAGCCGTGCGATCGCAGCTTTTACCGCAGGTGTAATCAGCACGCTCTCAGAATAGTCTTGCCCGCCATGTACCACCCGATGACCCACCACATCAATTTCTTCTAGGCTCGCAATGACCTGAGTTGGCCCGTGAGTTAGAAGACTGAGCAAATAGGAGAGCGTCTCGGCGCGATCATCGGCGCGATCATCGGCGCGATCGCAGGCAGCAACCGTTTCCTTAAGCTGTTTCCCAGTACTCGTGTGAACCGTCAGCCGGGCAGACTTTTCTTGAGGTAACCAGTCAATTTGCGCTTCCCAAATTGGCTCAGGTGGCTCACACGGCAGGCCTGATCCGCGAGCATCATCAAGCGCGTTATCAATGGCATACAAACAGCTTTTTTGGCTACTCGAACCGGCATTGAGAACAAGAATATTCATAGCGCTAAGTTCCAAAACGGAAGATCATTTTAATCAAACGGCCATTTCCAGTTGGTAATCTCATCTTGGTCTTTGCCGTGCTCATGGGCAAAGGCAATGCTCTCAATAATCTTGTTCTTCATTCTCTCTTTTACATGGCCTGCCGCCGAGCCCAGCTTAGGCACTCGGTTAATCACATCAATGACCAAATTAAAGCGGTCGATTTGGTTGTTAATGGCCAATTCTAAGGGGGTATTAATATTGCCTTCTTCCTTATAGCCGCGCACATGAATGCGCTCTTGATTTGAGCGACGATACACCAACTTATGAATCAGCCAGGGATAGCCGTGAAAGTTAAAAATAACCGGCTTATCGGGCGTAAAAAGAGAGTTAAAATCCCAGTCATTTAAGCCGTGGGGATGCTCTCCTTCAGAGATTAGCCTGAACAAATCCACCACATTGACAAATCGCACTCTCAGCTTAGGAAATTCCTCTCGCAAAATCGCCGTCGCCGCCAGTGACTCCTTGGTTGGAATATCACCGCAGCAGGCCATCACCACATCGGGGACATCAGGCTCAATACCACAGTCATCATTGCTCGCCCAATCCCAAATGCCAATGCCTTTGGTGCAGTGCTGTATGGCTTCTTCCATCGGCAAGTACTGCAAATGCTTTTGCTTATCCGAAACAATCACATTGATATAGTCCACACTGCGAAAACAGTGATCTGCCACCGATAGCAAACAATTGGCATCCGGGGGAAAGTAGGCCCGCACCACATCAGGGTTTTTGTTCGTGATCAGGTCTATATAGCCTGGATCTTGGTGGCTAAAGCCGTTGTGATCCTGCCGCCATACCAATGAAGAAAGAAGAATATTGAGAGAAGATATCGACCGACGCCAAGGCACATGGTTTTTACAAATGTCGAGCCACTTAGCGTGCTGGTTAAACATTGAGTCCACCACATGGGCAAAGGCCTCATAGGTGTGGAACAAGCCATGGCGACCGGTGAGTAAGTAGCCTTCTAGCCAGCCTTGCAGCGTATGCTCACTGAGCATTTCCATCACCCGCCCATCGCGAGAGAGTTCACCGCCCTGCTCGTCTTCTGGGTACATCTCGGCCATCCACACTTTTTTGGTCACTTCGTACACATCTTGCAGACGGTTAGAGGCCGTTTCATCAGGCCCCATCAGGCGAAAGTTGTCAGGGTTTTGGCGAAAAATTTCTCGCATTAAAAAGCCCAACACTTTGGTATTTTCAAATTCTTCAGTGCCGTGACTGTCCATTTGAATCGCAAAATCGCGGAATTCAGGCATTTTTAGCGCTCGACGCAGCAGGCCACCATTGGCGTGAGGGTTGGCGCTCATCCGCCGATTGCCCTCCGGCGCGATCACTTTTAGCTCAGGCACTAAGGCACCGTTTTCATCAAATAGCGCTTCGGGCTGGTAGCTGCGCATCCATTCGCCCAGCTTTTGAAGATGATCGGCGTTGTCGTGCATTCCACCCATGGGGACTTGGTGCGATCGCCAAAAATCCTCCACTTTTTTGCCATCAACGGTTTTTGGCCCCGTCCAACCCTTGGGCGTACGCAGCACAATCATCGGCCAGCGAGGCCGCTCAATGATGCCGTTCACTCTGGCATCTCGCTGAACTTCTTTAATTTTAAGAATGCACGCTTCCATGACCTCAGCCATTTTTTTGTGCATCTCAGCCGGGTCATTCCCCTCTACAAAATAAGGCGTATAGCCATAGCCTCGGAACAGATACTCCAACTCTTCATGAGAGATCCGAGCGAGAATAGTGGGGTTCGCAATCTTGTAACCATTTAGGTTTAAAACAGGCAGCACTGCCCCATCTCGGGCGGGGTTAATAAACTTATTAGAATGCCAAGCGGTTGCGAGCGGCCCCGTTTCGGCCTCACCATCGCCGACCACCACGCAGGTAATGAGGTCAGGATTATCGAGCACAGACCCATAGGCATGAGAAACACTGTAGCCAAGCTCACCGCCTTCGTGAATAGAGCCCGGTGTTTCGGGCGTGACATGGCTACCAATATCACCCGGAAAAGAGAACTGCTTAAAAAACTTTTGCATCCCTTCGGCATCTTGAGTTTTATCCGGATACAGCTCGGTGTAGGTGCCTTCGAGATACACAGGCGCAAGTACGCCAGGGGCACCATGGCCCGGCCCCGCCATAAAGATCATGTCGAGATCGTACTTTTTAATTAGGCGGTTGCAATGTACATAGGTAAAGCTCAATGCGGGAGAAGCGCCCCAATGGCCCAGCAAACGATGTTTGACATGCTCTTTTTTAAGGTCTTCTTTGAGTAGCGGATTGTCGCGCAGGTATATCATGCCAACCGCTAGGTAAAGGCAGGCACGCCAGTAGGCATCTATTTTGCGCAGCGTTTCTTCCGAAAGGGGCTCGTTATTCATCGAAGCGCGAAAATCAGAAGATTGAGAAGAAATAGTTGCAGTCATTATCTATGCGTTCCAAATACCTTTCAAATACTAAAGAAGAGACCGGATATGCCCAGACAAAATAACCTAAACGACTCTGTACTAGACGACGGCTCACCTGATAGGCCCATCACTCGTAGATTATGGCTAACATAGCATTTCTTTTCAACCATTCTTTTCAATCATTCTTTTCAACATTTGATACGGTGAGAAACTGAGTCAGCGAGGGTCTATAAAAACAGCTATGAATAGTCGATTAACTAAGCTGAGTGCGGTTATTTTACTGACGGTAGGGGTGATTGTGCTGCTCTCGCCCCTCAATAGTCAATGGCTAAATTGGTATTTGGCTTTTAACAGTACATTGCTTAAGCTCATCGTCGATTTAACTCGGGTCAGCCTAATTGCGCTACTGCTCGCAGGGCTGCTTTCGCCGTTTGAGTCTTTGGGCTGGTGGGCGGGTTGGTATGGCGATGGAATTGAAACGCATATCCCAGCAACTATCCCCATGAATCTATCGGCAAAGTCTTCAAGCTTGCCGCAGCCTAGCCGCTACATCATTTATTTAGACGGTATTTCTCAAAGCAGTGCTGACTATCCCAAGCGCGTTCAAAACTTTTTAAACACGCTGGCAGCGGCTCTGCCCTCTGATATGGTGTTCATTCAAGACATCATGGCGTATTCGGCGCTGAATCGGCCGCTGACCATTCAGCGGCCTTTTGCTCGGGTTTGGCGCGGCATAAACCATATTGAAACCTGGAATGCCAATAGCCCGCTAGATATTTTTGTGAACTTGCGCAATACCTTTCAGGTGGCAGTCTCTACAGACAATCGCTACGGCCCTGTATTTAACCGAGGAACAGCGCAGGTGATATTAAACAGTTTGCGGCAGCGGGGCTATCAGCCCGGCGAGCCCATTACGCTAATAGGCTACAGCGGCGGGGCGCAGGTGGCACTCGGCGCTGTGACTTATCTTAAGTACGCACTAGATGCACCGATTGAAGTAATTTCTATCTCGGGGGTGGTGAGTGGCAATAACGGGGTGGCGCTCATTGACCGGCTATATCATTTAAAGGGCGATCGCGACCTGCTCGCCCAGCTCGGCGCGATTATGTTTCCTAAGCGCTGGCCCATCATGTCTTGGTCAAGCTGGAACCTAGCCAAGGTAGAAGGCCGAGTGCAGCTCATTTCACTCGGCCCTGTTAGCCATAGTGGCCCAAGCGGCCCTATCGATCCGGTGGCAACCTTACCGAATGGCAACAGTCACCTTGGCCAAACGATGGATATTGTCATGAGCATTTTGACTTGAGCTGGATTTTATTTTGGCTCGATTTCAACTCGATTTCGGCTCGATTTCGAGTTGAAATCGACTTGGTTATGGCTGCGAGTCTTCTCTAATGTATCTGGGTTTCCAGCCAGGAATTGTTTTTTGGGGCGATCGCGTCAACGCCAAACAATCAGGCGCTACATCTTTAGTCAGGGTAGAGCCTGCTGCGATGGTGACATCTTCGCCAATTGTAATGGGGGCAACCAGAGTCGTGTTCGCGCCGGTTTTAACGCGATCGCCCAGCACCGTCTTGTGCTTGTACTTGCCATCATAGTTCGCAGTAATCGTCCCGGCCCCGACATTCACCTGCGCGCCTAGCTCAGCATCTCCCAAGTAAGAAAGATGCGCCATATTGCTATTGGCCCCAATGGTCGATTTTTTAATTTCAACAAAGTTACCAATCCGACAGTTCTCTGCGACCTGTGCCTGTCCTCGAATATGAGCAAAGGGGCCAATGCGTCCGCCCGCAGCGATCGCACTGTCAGTCACCATCGAATGCACCAGCAGCGTATTTTCGCCAATCGTGCTGTTCTCAACCAAAGCACCTGGGCCAATCCGACAGCCCGCCTTAATCACCGAATTTCCACGGAGGTTTGTCTGTGGTTCAATAATCACATCGGGCTCTACCGTAACCGTCGAGTCAATAGTAATGCTCTCAGCGTTGATCAGCGTCACACCCGACAGCATGAGCGCATCTTTAATCCGCCTTTGCATCACCGCTTCTGCTTCAGAAAGCTGCTTACGATTGTTAATTCCAGCCACTTCAGCCGGAGAGGTATCCATCGCCATCACCGGCGAAAGATCTTTAATCACATCGGTAAGATAATACTCGTTTTGATCATTGTCAGACTTTAAATGCGGCAAAATCGTCATTAGCGCCGACCAATTAAAGCAATAGATTCCGGCATTGGTTCTGTTGTTCTTGCGCTGCGCTTCTGTGCAGTCACGATGCTCAATAATCTCTTGAACAATCAGATTTTCATCGCAAAACACGCGGCCATAGCCCGTTGGATCATCCATTTGCGCCGTTAGAATCGTAGCGGCATTGCCATTATCGGTATGGGTTTTCAGCATACTTTCAATGGTTTCGGGCTTCAGCAAAGGCACATCACCGTTGAGCACCAGCAAGTTACCTTCAAACCCTTCTAGCGCCGGAATCACCTGCTGTACAGCATGGCCTGTGCCGAGTTGCTCGGTTTGTTCAACAAATTCTATGCCTTCTACATGCGCTAGCGCGTCTTTCACTTGCGCTGCTTCGTAACCTACAATGGCCAGTTTGCGAGTTGGATTCATCCCGGCTGTGCTGGCCAGCACATTTTCCACCAGGGTAAGACCGCTCAGGCGGTGCAGCACCTTGGGCAAAGATGACCTCATACGGGTGCCTTTGCCCGCTGCTAAGATTGCGATCGCCAGTGAATCCGCCATAAATCCTCATTAAAGTTCAGAGTATCAGGTATCAGAAGAACAAAGCGCTCTAATCCGGCACCATTGCAATACACTCAATTTCCACCCGCACATCCTTCGGCAACCGAGCCACCTCCACACAGGCCCTTGCAGGCGCATCTGTATCGCCAAAATGCTTGGCATACACCTCATTCATCGCCGCAAAGTCATTCATATCCTTTAGGAACACCGATGTTTTAACCACCTGCGAGAGATCCGAACCCGCTGCTTTCACCACCGCCGCCAAATTTTCCAATACCTTCTCAGTCTGCTCAGCGACCGTCGTGCCAACCAGCTCACCCGTGGCTGCGTCCAGCGGAATTTGCCCTGCGACAAACAGCATTGCCCCCGAAGCAACAACGCCTTGATTGTAAGGGCCTACAGGAGCAGGTGCCTGATCGGTCTGAATAATTTTGCGCACGGTGGTTTGTATATACGATAGGTCGAGGCTTATTTTAAGCCGTGAGGTAGGGCATCGCAATGCTTTAGGCGACAAGACATTGCAATGCGGCTATCTGCTTCCCTTACACCGACAAACGAGGCCGGTGACCATAATGGCGGTAGCGCCAGTAGTCTTGCAGAATCTTTGCATGGTCAAAGCACAGCGATTCAGGCATTTCCCAAGCATTCATCATAGCCAAGCTTTTGGCATCATCTTGAGCCGTGGCTTCCCCTGTTGCCGTCGCAATAAATACAATGCTTAAGGTGTGCTGACGCGCATCGCGATCGGGATCTGAATACACATAAAACTGCTCTATAAGCGTTACCGCCAAATTAGTCTCCTCTTTGGCCTCTCTGAGCGCAGCGGTTTCTACCGACTCGCCGTAGTCTACAAAGCCACCTGGCAAGGCCCAACCGTAAGGCTCATTTAGCCGCTCAATAAGTACAATGGGTCGCTGCGGGCGATCGCACATTTCGATAATCAAATCCACCGTAGGCGCAGGGTTCCGATAGCCAGATTGAGAACCAGTTTGCGAGCCAGTTTGAGAACCAGTTTGCGAGTTGGTTTGAGAGTCGGTTCGAGATCCAGGTTGCTGCGCCATAACCGCATAAAATTTGCTCAAGTTTTAACATTCTCTCACGCTTCTTTCCAAAAGCAGAGTTTTGGGCCGATGCGCCCGTGATACAGTGCTGAACAATGATACAAAAGTGCGTATGTCCTTCCATCGAGCCAGTGGCATTTTGCTACACCCCACATCTTTACCGGGCCGCTTTGGCATTGGTGACCTAGGGGCACAAGCTTACCGATTTGTCGATTTTTTAGAAGCGAGTCAGCAAACAATCTGGCAAATTTTGCCGCTCGGCCCCACAGGTCATGGCAACTCGCCCTACATGGCCTACTCCGCCATGGCCGGAAATCCCCTACTCATCAACCTCGAAAATCTTCAGGCACAGGGGCTGCTCAACGAAGACGACCTCTCAATGGATCACGGCTTTAGCGACAGCACCGTAGACTATCAAGGTGCTTATGCCTTTAAGCTTTCACGCCTGCGACGTGCCTCAGAAAAGTTCAAAGAAATCGCCAATGGTGAAGACCGCAGCGCCTTCGATCAGTTCCGTAAAGACTGCCGCAGCTGGCTAGAAGACTACGGCCTGTTTATGGCTTTAAAGGACAACAACGGCGGCCTACCCTGGACCCGGTGGGACAAATCCATCGCTCGACGCGATCCGTTTACGCTCAACCAAGCCAGAGTAGATTTGGCCGCTGAGATCTTTTTTCATGAGTATATGCAGTTTGAGTTTTACCGGCAGTGGTCCGGGGTAAAACGCTACGCCAACGATCGCGGTATTCGCATTGTGGGCGATATGCCCATTTACGTCGCCCATGACAGCGCCGATGTATGGGCTCGCCCTGAAAACTTTATGCTAGATGAAGAAACGCTAGAAGCCGCGCAAATGGCTGGCGTACCGCCCGACTACTTTAGCGCCACAGGTCAGCTGTGGGGCAACCCCATTTACAACTGGGAAAAACTCCAAGCCGACGGCTTTAGCTGGTGGTTAGAACGCATTCAAACGCTGCTCGATCAGGTCGATATTATTCGGATTGATCACTTTAGAGCCTTTGCCGCCTATTGGGTGGTGCCCGCTGGCCATGAAAACGCCATCAATGGAGAGTGGGTAGAGGCCCCAGGCGCAGCCTTTTTTGAAACGGTAGACCAAAAACTCGGCAAGCTACCCTTTTTGGCGGAAGACCTAGGATTGATTGATGAAGCCGTTGAAACGCTGCGCGACCAGTTTGACTTTCCCGGCATGAAAATCCTTCAATTTGCCTTTGGCGGCGACCATAAAAATCCTTACCTGCCTTTTAACATTGGCAGCAACTTTGTGGTGTACACCGGCACCCACGACAACGACACCACCGTAGGCTGGTACAACAGCAGCGCTTCAGACTACGAAAAGCAGCGACTAGCCGCCTATGTTGGCTCATTCAATCCCATTAGCGTTCATTGGGCCATGATTCGCTTAGCGATGGCTTCTCGGGCTAACCAGGCAGTCACACCCCTGCAAGATTTACTCGGGCTAGGCAGCGAAGCTCGGATGAATACGCCAGGCGTTGGAGAAGGTAACTGGGAATGGCGCTATACCGATGCCATGCTGACGCCGACTATTTGCGAGCAGCTAAGACAGCTCACTGAACTGTATGGGCGATCGCGCGATCAAGACACCGAATAACCGAACCTCATAACCGAACCTCTTTACCTACCAAGCTTTGCTACGCTGAAATTTACAACAGCGTATAGGCACATACTGTTGTAAATAACAGGCAAAGATTTGGATATTAGTAGGAGGAACGCTGAGGATGGCTGCGACTGACTTCAAAGATTACTACGCCATTTTGGGGGTCAGTAAAACGGCAGATGCGAGCGACATTAAGCGTTCGTTTCGTAAACTTGCGCGTAAATACCATCCTGACGTAAACCCCAACAACAAAGCCGCTGAAGCCAAGTTTAAAGAAGTCAGCGAAGCCTACGAAGTACTCGGCGATGCAGACAAACGCAAAAAGTACGATCAGTTCGGCCAGTACTGGCAGCAGGCAGATCGGGCCGGTGGCGGCGTCCCTGGCGGTGGCTTTGGGGGCCCTGGTGCGGGCGTAGGCGGCTTTGACTTTGGCGCATACGGCAGCTTTGACGACTTTATCAATGAGCTGCTGGGCCGGATGGGTACAGGTGGTGCGGGTGGCCCTGGTGGCAGCCGCCGCAGCTATAGTTACCAGCAAAGTCCCGGTGGCTTTAGCACTGACGGCTTCGGCTTCGATACTAGAACGGCAGGTCGAGCCAACAGTCGATCTGCCATGGGAAAAGGCGCATTAGACCAAGAAGCCACTCTTAAGCTCAGCCTGTCTGAGGCATTTCACGGCGCTCAAAAGCGATTTACCATTGGTAAAGAATCGGTCACGGTGCAAATTCCGGCAGGGGTAAAATCTGGCAGTAAAATTCGGCTCAAAGGCAAAGGAGCCACCAATCCTCAATCCGGACAGCGCGGCGATGTGTATTTGATTGTAGAGCTGCTGCCTCACGGATTTTTCCAATTTGATGGCGACAACCTGGTGTGCGAAGTGCCGATTGCACCCGACGAGGCGGTGCTAGGGGCAAAGGTATCGGTACCGACGCCCGATAGTAAGGTAACCGTGAGCATTCCGGCAGGTGTAAAGTCGGGGCAGTCACTACGGCTACGGGGCAAAGGCTGGCCCACCAAAAAAGGGCAAGATCGCACTGACCTGTTGGTAAAAGTGATCATTACGCCGCCCCAGGATTTAAGCGCAGCCGAAAAGTCTTTATACGAGAAAATTCGCGACAGCCGCAAGCAAGACCCCAGAGCGAGTATTGCCAACATCCACCTGTAGAAACCGTCTTAATCAAGCATTCATAAATGCATCAGTGATTGGCGGGTACGATATCGTTTTTTTGCTTCCAGGTTGCTTTTAAAGTATCTAAAAAGGCAAAAACAGGGGGCGTTTGCAAAGCATCGGCCAGAGTAATGACCCCAATGACTCTTTGTAGGGGCACAGGTAGCGATCGCACCACGACATCATCCGGAATAGGCTCAGCCGCCAGCTGCGCAATAATCGTTGCGCCTAGCCCTCGCCTTACCATACTTACCACCGTAGAGTCTTCTTTGACTTCATAGGCTGGCAGAATCGTCTGACCATTGCGCAGCAGGTATTGATCCACATTGTAACGACAGCCATCATCGGGCAGCGGTAAAATCAGCGGTAGCGCCGTTAGGTCATCCCAGCTCAGCGGCCCTTCCCCTTGAGGCGCTTTATCCTTGGGCATTAGCACCACATAGTCATCTCTAAACAGCTCCCAGGCATCAAATGCCTCACTCACGGGCAAATAGGTAAAGCCTACATCAGCCTCGCCGCGTCGCAATATCTCTTCGGCCCCACGCACATCATTGCCTTCACCAATCGAAACGCTAATCCCCGGATACTGCTTCCGAAATTCTTCAATCACAACCGGCAGCACATGGGTCGCTACACTACGAAAGCCCACCACCCGCACTAAGCCCGCCTGCAATCCTTTGGCATCTTGCGCCTTGCGCCCAATTACCTTTAGCAAACCCAGCATTTTAGTGGCTTCGTTCGTCACATCTTGGCCCACGGGGGTCAGCACTGCACCTTGCCGACCTCGGCTGAGCAAACTCACACCGAGTTCTTCTTCTAGGGTGGCGATCGCATGACTCACCGCCGACTGTGACAGATCCAACTTCGCAGCCGCGTCGCTAAAAGTGCCCGTACGCGCGATCGCTACTAGCGCCCGTAATTGAGACAGCTTAATTCGATTGACATTAATCTCAGCCATAGAAGAAAAGTCAGAAGGAGGAGGGATGAAGGATGAGTTTAAAGCGGCAAGCGGCTTTCCATCAATAATTCTTTTTATTTTTATAGTGTAGGTCAACCCTCTTAGCGCCTCACCCATCGTTCATACTTCATCACTCACTCACTCATTCTTCATCCTTCATCCTTCATCCTTCATCCCTCTCCCATGTCTCTTATTACCGTTCGCCCCGAAGGTCTCTACTGCGCTGCTGGCAACTTTTACATCGACCCTTGGAAACCGGTAGAGACCGGGCTTATTACCCATGCCCATGCTGACCATGCCTATCGCGGTCATCATCATTACTATGCGACTGCCATTTCAGAAGGCATTTTGCGCCGCCGCTTGGGGCAAGATATCTCGCTTAGCGGCGTTCGCTATGGCGACCCAATCAAGCTAGGCGATACCTGGGTATCCTTCCATCCGGCTGGCCATGTGCTCGGATCAGCCCAGGTGCGGGTAGAACACAAAGGCGAAGTATGGGTGGTTTCGGGCGACTACAAGCGCGACGCTGATCCGTCCTGTACGCCGTTTGAAGTAGTCGAATGCGACAGCTTTATTACAGAGGCGACCTTTGGCCTACCCATTTATTGGTGGGACAGCGGCGAAGTCACCGCCCGAGAAATTCATCAGTGGTGGGAGAGTGACCCCACACGCCCTTCGCTGCTGTTTTGCTATGCGTTTGGCAAGTCGCAACGGGTGTTAGCTGAGCTAGCAAAATTTAGCGATCGCCCCGTTTATCTTCACGGCGCTGTACACACCCTCACCGAAATCTATCGAGCAGTCGGCGTACCAATGGTGCCGACCATTCCTGTTTCAGAAACAGAAAAGTCTTATAAGTTTGAGGGTGATCTCATCATCTCACCGCCATCAGGCCATCGATCTAGCTGGATGAAACGCTTTAAGCGCCCACAAACGGCCTTTGCCTCCGGTTGGATGGCTGTTAGGGGCGCCCGTAGGCGACGCGGCTACGAACGCGGCTTTGTCCTTTCTGACCATGCCGATTGGCCAGGACTCATTAAAACGATAAAACAAACCAAAGCCAAAAACATCTATGTCACGCATGGTCAAAATGAGGTCCTTTCTCGCTACCTCACCGAAGAAATGGGACTAAATGCTCAACCCCTAAAAACGCTTTTCGCAGGAGAGACCGATGAAGGCGTCGCTGATTAAATAGCTTACTATTGGCCCCAGCTATCTTGCGGCATGAATCGGGTGTCGGTTGGGAGCGACTGAACCGGGGCGGTGAGTTCAAATTCGGCGTCGTCAATACGCTGCTTAAGATCGAGCGCAACCTGTTGGGCGAAATACAGGCTAGAGAGGGGCGCGGTGCGAACGGTTTTACCTTCAAGAGTGAGGCGGCCTGATTTGAGTTGGGCGTAGCTGACTAGGCCAAAGGTAGGACGCACTCGCCGAGGAATCGAAAAGTCAATCACAGGGGCAACGAGGTCTTGGTCGCTGACTGAGCAGCGCATGAGGACTTCTTCATTGAGAATGGGGATGGGAATACCAATGCCCAGCATGAGTGAGGGGCCGTAGCCTTTGAAGTAGCAGCCGCGCACCCAACTGGCATTCATCCGCTTAGCATCGCCAATCACGGCTAGCGTGGCCGCAGGGCCAACAGGCGTGCGGTTGGGCAAACGCCGCTGTAGCGGAAAGTGCTGCGTACCTTCCCAAGTAATGTAGCCTTCGCCGCCGCCCAGCAAAATGCGGGTGCCGATGCCAATAGTGTTGAGTTCGGGATCGTTCAGCAAGGGCGAAAGCGCACCGCTGTTGGCATAAACAGCATTGCCGAGGCGAGGCTGCAAGGGGCCCAGATAGGTCGATAAGGGGCGATCGCCGCCATTGACCCCCACAATAAAGTTTTGGTACAGGTTGCGCGGGTTAAATAGGTAGAACTGATTGATGCGATCGCGCGTAATCGTCGTATCTAAACTCGCCCGAGGGTAGCAGTCAGTCATTTGGCCAATTGCTGAGAGCGTTACCGACTTATCAGCAACCAAATCAGCAATCACATGGCCACCGCCTTTCTCCTCCGCCTCACTCTCTCTTCCGGGCGTGGCCATCTGGCCTGCCCCAATGTACAGATCCACCGCCCCAAAGCCCGAGTAAGCCAGCACCCCGTCTAAATGACACTCCACGATCTTAATTGGCGGGTCAGTATGCCCCAAATTAATCATTGCGCCCGAGCCTTCCATCGGCTCAAAAGTGCCTGTCGTAATCACATCCACTGTTTTAGCGGCCTGCGCAACGCCCATTTGAGCAATCAGCGCTTTGGCCTCAGTGATGGTCCAAACGGTGACGGTGCCCCGACGAATCTTGTCGTTAATTTCGGCGACTGTGCGCATAGAGACTATCGCTTTAAAGCGACCAAGAGCCCGAGTCCAATCACAACACTGGGCAAAACAACAATCGCCCACACCAGCCCATTAAGGCTTTCGGTAAAAGGCTCGTCAATCAGCAGCAGTGGCCCGCCGTATTTAATCGCGAGGCTCAGAAAGGCTGAAAGCCCTACAATTTTGGTGATGAAGCCAATGTTATTACTCATGTGTTATCACTCATGCCCATATGCTCATCTCACATGCTCATCTCATATGCTCATGAAGCGGTACTCAAATCGGTAGCCAATGGTGCTGCCTTGGCCAGCCGAATTGTCATAGAACACCATTCATCCTGAGTGTCCATGCCTGTCACCTGCCAGCCATGAGCAACCAAATGTTCTTCTACCCAGGGCGCTTTGCTAATGAGCACGCCGCTCAAAACACCCCAGGTAGCAGGCCCCGCTAGCTCGCTAAGGCGAGGAATAATGAGGCCCACAATAATTTCTGACAAAATGTTGCACACAATGCCATCCACCGGCAGCGCATCGGCCTGCTGTGCCATTTCAATAATTTCAGGTAGGCTACCAACCTTCACCGGTAACCGAGCTAGGTCAATGCCATTCGCCTGCGCATTCGTCTGGGTAGAACTAAAAGCCAGCGGATCAACATCAGCCGCATAAGCTCGCCTTGCTCCGTACAGCAAAGACACAATCGATAAAATGCCCGAACCACAGCCAATATCAGCGATGGTTGCGCCGATGAGAGCCTGTTTTTCGAGGGCTTTTAAGCATAGCTGAGTGGTGGCATGAGCCCCCGTGCCAAAGGCACTCCCTGGATCAAGGGTGAGAATAGTGCGCGACGTGTCGGGAGGGGTGAGCCAGGCGGGATTTATCAGGAGGCGATCGCCCACTTCCTCAGCCCGCCAATGGCGCTTCCAACTCTTAGCCCAATCCTCTTCAGCAATCAGCTGCCAGCTAACACTTACCGACGCATCTTCAAGCCTTGCCAACAGTTCAGACTTAAAGGTTTCTAGCGCCTCAGGCTGAAGCTGAGACGCTAAAAAATAAGCCGTCACGATGCGACTATCATCCTTTTTTTGGCTGGCCGTCCCTTTACTACCAAGCTGATCAAACGCCCAGTAAACACTGTCTTCTAGCGCCAGCGGACAAACAACCGTAACTGCCCACCACTGGTGGTTTTCGTGACTCATAGTTCTCGTAGCTTTTCTCGTAGCTTTTCTCGTAACTGTTCTCGCAATTGAAATCGCAATTGGGCTTGCAACTGACGGCCCTGTCAACTGGCTGACCGGCCCTGTCAACTGACTGACCGGTCATTTAACTGGCTGACCGGTCATTTAACAGGGCATTTACTTATGGCATTTACTTACAAAGCAACCGTATAGGCATCGCGAATACCGGGTTCCTTCTTAATTTCGTCTAAAATCCCTTCCGGCAAGGGATCGTCAATGCTAAGCACCATCACGGCGTCGCCTCGGACAATTTTACGACCCACTTGCATACTGGCAATATTGACATTGAAGCTACCGAGCAGCGAGCCAATTTTACCAATGATTCCGGGCATGTCGCGGTGCAGCGTAAAGAGCATGTACTGAGTGGGCGGTACGTTAATGGGGAAATGATCCATATCAATAATGCGCACCTCAGTGCCACCCAGCAAAACGCCCGTCACAGAATGCTCGCCCAAAGATCCCTTCGCCGCTAGGTGCAGTGAGCCCGTATAGTCTTGGGCAGTCGTATCGCGGGTTTCAACCACGCGAATACCGCGCTCTTTGGCTTCAATAGAAGCGTTGACATAGTTGACGCGCTCTTGCAGAGCATTGGAGAGCAAGCCTTTCAGCGCCGCTACAACAATTGGCTTGGTATCGTTTTCAGCCAGTTCGCCCTGTAAGCGAATGGTGAGTTCTTCAATCCGGCCACCCGCTAGCTGACCCACAAAGTTGCCTAGCGTTTCGGCTAGATTTAGGTACGGACGCAGCTTTTCGAGCATGTCGGGGCGTAGGCCCGGAATGTTGACCGCTGAACGAGCAGGCAAACCCAGCAAAACATCGCGAATTTGCTCGGCGACATCAACGGCAACGTTGACCTGAGCTTCGGCAGTTGAAGCGCCCAAGTGAGGCGTTAGCACCAGTGACTTACCCACCGCGCGCAGCGGAGAGTCGCCCAGAGGTTCTTTGTCATACACATCTAGCGCTGCGCCTGCAATGACGCCGTCTTGCAGGGCCTGAGCGAGGGCAGCTTCGTCAATAATGCCGCCACGGGCGCAGTTGACAATGCGAGCGGTGGGCTTCATTTTGGCCAGCGACTCGGCGTTGATTAAGTTGGCGGTATCGGGCGTTTTTGGAATGTGAAGGGTAATGTAGTCCGACTCGCGCAACAAAAAGTCTATTTCGACCAGGCGGCAGTTGAGTTCTTCGGCGCGATCGCTCGAAATATACGGGTCAAACGCCAGCAGATTCATCCCCATCGCTCTGGCCACCGTGGCCACATGCGAGCCAATTTTGCCTAAGCCAACCACACCCAGCGTCTTTTTATACACCTCTACACCCGTAAAGGCTTTGCGATCCCAGCCACCCTCTTTCATCGACTGGTTGGCCGCTGGAATATAGCGCGACATGGAGAGCATCATCGCCAAGGCATGCTCAGCCGCAGCAATGGTATTCCCCTCCGGCGAGTTCACGACCACAATGCCGCGACGCGTGGCCGAAGGCACATCTACATTGTCAACCCCGACGCCTGCTCGACCGATAATTTTGAGGTTAGTCCCTGCTTCGAGCACCTCTTTGGTGACTTTGGTACCCGAGCGAATCATCAGCGCGTCGTATTCCGGAATGATGGCGATCAATTCTTCTAGCGGCAGCTTGGTCTTAACATCTACGGTCGCGACCTGAGAAAGGATGTCGATTCCGGCTTGGTCAATAGGATCTGAGACGAGTACCTTAGACATGAATGACAAAAGTGTTTGAGCTTTACATTAGAGGACTTATCTTACTGCAAAGTGGGGGAGGCATTTTTAGATGGGAAGTAATGAGGGATACAGATTTCTTTTAGGCCCAGCAGCTGATATTGCCGCCATGCACTTACAAATAATTAGGCAAACAATCAGAGATTGTCAGGAATTGCCACGCTTTTCATCCTGCACTCAAGGTGATGGCACCTTCTTTGGCACCTTCTTTAGAGAGCTTCTAAAGCGTTAAAAGCATCCACAATCACCTGGTTAGACATTACAAAACCTTCGGGATCGGTGAGTTGAATCCGGCTGTTAGGCCGAAGGTTTGTCACCGTTTGATAATCTTGACCATCCGTCTGAACATGAACCAGAGCGGGCCTATCTGGGAGTCTAGGTGGATGACTAGACTGAGGGTTAGCGTCGCCGCACCAGGGAAGAATCGCCTTTTCTATAGCCCTCAAACCCGGCTCTCCATACACTTGATACAGCTCATTCAAAGTGATCCCTTCTTTTAACCGTAGGCCCACCATCAGGCTCTCAAGCACCTGCTCTTGGACCGATATAACGGGGTCGTTTGTCTTACCCTTTTGCGCTACAAACTGATCGACCCAAGCGTGATAGGTCTGCTGGGTGCGAGGCCGATCAATCCGCTGGCTGTGGAGGTAGCTGGTTGCCCCCATGCCAAAGCCGTAGTAAGGCTGGCTGCGCCAGTAGGTGAGGTTGTGCTGAGCCTGATAACCGGGCTTGGCATAGTTGCAAATTTCGTAATGGTCGTAGCCGCTAGCGGTGAGCGTCTGTTGAGCCATGCGATACATTTGGGCGGTGTGATCATCGCTGGGCAGCGGGGCTTCACCCGGCGTAAAGTAGCGAGCAAACGCGGTTTGAGGCTCGACGATTAGATCGTACTGAGAAATATGAGTGGGGTTGAGTGCGATCGCCTGCTGCAAAGAATCCTGCCAAGTCTCCAGCGTTTGATGCGGCAGGCCAGACATGAGATCGAGACTAACGTTTTTAAAGTTAGCCTGCTGCAAGCAATCAACTGCCCGCATAATATCCGCTCGCCGATGAAAGCGTCCGCTCGCTGCGAGCACCTCATCATAAAAATCTTGCACGCCTAAGCTAACGCGATTAACCCCAACAGATCGATAGCCCTGCGCGTGGGATAAATCAAAAGTCGCCGGGTCCATCTCCATCGAAACTTCGGCATCAGCGGCAATGCCGAAGCGCTCTTGCAGCGCGTTTAAAATAGTTTCTACCTGGGGCACTGCCAGCAGCGAAGGCGTGCCACCGCCAAAGAAAACGGTCTTGAGTGGGTACGTCGCCCCGTCATTTACCCCGTCATTTTCTAGCGGTGTCGCAGCAATTTCAGTGAGCAGCGTATCGATATACTGACTGATGGTTAGCGAAGTATCGCCGCGCTTGGTAGAACCCACCACTGAAACGGCAAAGTCGCAGTAATAGCATCGTCGCCGACAAAACGGAATATGAATATAGGCAGATGTGGCGGGAATTGGAGCAAAGAGATTGGCCAGAGGACGCACCAAAAGGAAGCAACAAGCGGGAGCACCAGAAGAAAGCGCCAGAAGAAAGCGCCAGAAGAACGAACAGTCGCAGCCATACCTGCTGCCTTTGATTACAAAAAAAGGGATAAAAGAAAGGATTGCTAACCCACCCCCTATAATAGCCGTAATTATAATCCCACCAAGGCTTGAGCGAGTGTCACAATCCTCTAAAACTCCCTAGAAACCGCTTCTAGAAACCGTTAGAGATGCACTATTTACAAGGCTTTATCACGAACCTATGCTTGACGCACTCATCATTTTTTCATTCGTTTTAACCGGAGCAGGCATCGGCTTTTTTAGCGTCGAGTTTTTACCAGACTCGGCCCTCCAGCAGGTCACCAACATAGAGGGGCTAGAGGCCGTCACTGGGGGCTTTGGGGCTCTTGTCGGCATTGGCGTTGGCCTCGTGGTGCAAACCAGCTATCGCCGAGTCGAAAAACAAATTAAGGACATGGCTCCTGACCTGCTGCTAGCCCGAGCCATTGGTTTGGTGATTGGCCTGCTCATTGCCAACCTGATGCTAGCACCGCTGTTTTTGCTGCCCATCCCTGAAAGGTTTGGCTTTATTAAGCCGGTCACCGCTGTCATGGGCAGTTTGCTATTTGCGGTGTCGGGCATTAGCCTAGCCGAAAGCAATGGCCGCGCCCTATTTAGGCTCATCAATCCCAACAGCTACCAGTCGATGCTCATTAACGAAGGAACGCTGAAGCCTTCAAAATCCAAAGTGCTTGACACCAGCTGCATTATTGATGGTCGGATTGAAGACTTGTTAAATACGGGCTTTATTGAGGGGCAGCTGGTCATTCCTCAGTTTGTGCTGCAAGAGCTTCAGCGCGTAGCAGATTCATCGAGCGATCAAAAGCGGGCTCGGGGCCGGCGAGGTCTCGACATTCTCAATCGCATCCGAGAAGAGTATCCTAACCGTGTTCTGATTGACCCAGCTGACTATAGTGACGTGGCCGAAGTTGATGCCAAGCTTGTGAAGCTCGCCCAAGAAATGGACGCTGATCTGCTCACGACAGACTACAACCTCAATAAAGTCGCCAGCGTGCAGGAGGTGAATGTTCTCAATATTAACGACCTGGCCAAGGCCATTCGTCCGACCTATCTTCCGGGCGACGATATTGAAATTAGAGTGCTTAAAGAAGGCAAAGAACCCTCTCAAGGCATTGGCTATCTCAACGACGGAACCATGGTTGTCATTGAAGAAGGCAATGAATTCATTGGGGACAATCTTGTGGTTGTCGTCACAGGCGCACTGCAAACCTCAGCGGGCCGAATGATTTTTGCTCGGCCTAACCGCTCAGCGATGGCGTCTTCGTAGACCCAGCCCCGGCTTATACAAGGCTTACACAAGACCTGTTGCATAGAAGTCCTATCGCAATAGAAGATCAAGTCCTATCGCATAGAAGGTCGCATAGAAGCAAAATGCAGCGACCGGAACGGCTTAAACCAACTACCGATTCAGAACTGAACGCTATAGCAACATTCCGGCGATGCAGGCAGTCATAAAGCAGGCGAGGGTACCCGCGACCATAGCCCGTAGGCCAATACGAGCGAGATCGGCGCGGCGACTAGGGGCAATGCCGCTGATGCCCCCAATTTGGATACCGATGGAGCCCACATTGGCAAAGCCGCACAGGGCATAGGTTGCAATGGTGATGGCGCGATCGCTAATTTCTCCCGATTCAATCAGCGCCTGCAAATCTAAATAGGCAATAAACTCGTTGAGAATTGTCTTTTTGCCAAGGAGCATCCCTACGGCATTACAGTCAGCCCAGGGCACACCCATGAGCCAGGCGATAGGCGCTAGCAGAACAGCAAGGATCAGCTCTAGTGAAAATTCTGGATAACCAAACAGGCCACCCAAAAATCCTAAGAGTGCGTTAAAGGCTGCGAGAAGGGCAAGAAAAGCAATGATCATTGCGCCGATATTAAGAGCGAGTTTGAGGCCATCTAGGGCACCAGCGGCGATCGCATCAATCCCATTTGCCGTTGTCCGCTCCACCTTAAGGCTCACCTTGCCTTGGGTCGGCGATATCGCCGTTTCAGGAAACATAATTTTAGAAATCGCCAGCGCCGCCGGTGCAGACATCACCGAAGCGGCGATCAAATCTTTAGGAGATATCCCAAACGACACATAGGCAGCCAATACACCGCCCGCAATTGTGGCAAAGCCGCCCGTCATTACCGCGTGCAGCTCCGAGAGAGTCATCGTAGCCACATAAGGCTTAATCAACAGCGGCGCTTCGGTTTGGCCCACAAATATATTGCCTGCCGCTGAGAGGGTTTCTGATCCCGATGTTTTCATGGTGCGCATCATCACCCAGGCCACTCCCTGCACGGCCTTTTGCAAAATGCCATAGTGGTACAGCAGGCTGATAAAAGCAGAAAAGAAGATAACCGTGGGCAAAACTTTGAACGCAAAGAAAAAGTCTTGAAAGTTTTCGCCAAAAACAAAGGAAGCGCCCGCATCTGAATAGTTCAAAAAGCCACTGACGGTACTCCCTAGCCATTCAAAAATAGTGAAGCCGATTGCTGTTCGGAGAATGAACAAAGCAAAAATGAACTGAAGCGCCAGTCCCCAAAGAACTGGCTGCCAACGAATCTCTCTGCGGTTGACTGAGATGAGATAGGCAAATCCAATAAAAACGCCTAAGCCTAAAAGCGCAACCAGTCTTTCCATCAGTTTTTACCGCCCGAATGGCCATTTTGCTTGCAGTTATAGCAGGAAATCTACACCGATAGATCTAGTCGCTGAGCCGAAGCTACATCAACAAACTAAGCTGGCCATTATCCGTCTGGCCAATATCCATCTGGTCTTTGTCCATCTGGTCATTGCCTATCTGGGGCTGGCGCTGTTTGCGATTTTGTTTTTTGGCAAACTGCTGACGTTTAGGGTTACTCAACCAACTGCCTTGCGCCACAAACCAAGTGCGAATCTGTTTGACCTGCTGTTTATCGAGCCCGTCCAAATCTAAACAGGTGGGAAACAGATCTTCAATCGGCTGCTGCGCCCAGGTCACGTCGCTCGGCACCAGGTCAGCGCCAAAAGGCGTCACATCTTTGGGCAGTCGGGTAATGAGTGACACAACATTAGGGCTGTGAATGACTTCGTAGCGCTGCTCGTCAATTTGCTTTTGGCGGCGAGTACGGGCTTCGGCGTAGTTCAAAATTTGGCTGGGATAGCCTTTTACCGGGGGAGGTTCGCCGAGCTGATCGGGCGCGATATGAGCGAGTTCGGGTACCCAACGATGGACAAAGTGGCCCTGCGGATCACAACGATCAATCGCTTCTTGGCAGGGATTGTAAATGCGAATCCAAGCTTTGTTGAGGCAGTGGGTAACACCCGCCTGCTGAGCCCACTGGTAATGGTCAATCGGGCAGTCGCCATCAATCAAATGACGCATAAAGTGAAGCGCACCATAGCGCCAGTCCATACCGATGAGGTTGCTCAAAAAACTGGCATAAATGGCTCGAACGCGAAAGTTGAGGGCAAGCCAGCCGCCAGTCGCTTGCAGGCATCGGGCAGCCGCATCAACAATTGGAAAGCCGGTGTGGCCGTTTTTCCAGGCTTCATAGTGATCGGCATTAAAGTCCCAGCCGTCGTTTTCAAAGCGGCCATCGGTAAAGGGGGTGTAGAGCGATCGCACCTCTAACTGTGGCAAGTAGCGAAACCGCTGCGTAAAGCCGCTACCCCATCGCAACCGTGAAATCAGCTGATGACTGCTGCGCTGCACCCGCTTATCGGCCTGCCACTGGGGATCTGATTGCCGGTGCCACACCGTTTGCACACATTCGCGAATTGAGATCGCCCCGTACTTAATATGAGGACTCAGGCCAGTGGTGGCATTGGCGCCAGGGTAGGATAGCTGCCAGTAATACTTTTCAGCCTTGCGCCGATCAAAAAACGCATTCAATAGCTGTCGCGCTTCGGTCGTACCCCCTTTAGGGATCAGCTTTTCATCGGCGGTATGCCCTAGCGCAGTCAGCGATGGCAAGGGTTCGGATGCGATATCAGGAGGAACGTCAATACGCTGGGGTGTGGGAATCAGCGGGTCGCACATTTGCTGATACCAAAGCTGGCGATAGTCCGCATAGGGGATCAGCTCAGATGTCGTAGCCAGTGGCTCAAACCATCGAATCTTTAGGTTCGCTTCTGCTAGGGCGCGGTTGAGTCTATCGTCGCGCACTCGGCCATAGATGCGTTCAAAGTCTATATAGCTGTAGATGCCGTCTGCGCCGGTTTCTTTGATCATCTGCGGGAGCACTTTAACCGGATCGCCCGCCCGGAGAATGAGCCTGCCACCACGCGATCGCAAATCCCGATCCAAACTGGCCAAACAGTCCAACATAAAACGCACTCGACCCGCGCCCGTCTCAGGATGCAGCAGCAGCGCTCGGTCAAACACAAACACAGGAATCACTAGACCGCGCCGCGCCGCGCGATACAGCGGCTCATGGTCAGCAATCCGCAGATCACGACGAAACCAAACGAGCGTACGGTTCATAACGTTAGATGGCGACGATGGCGACTGCCTTTACTACCTTTACTTTAGAAAAAATTAGATGATGCTGCATAGATTGGATATACCGACATGGTTCATATGTACTATACTCGTACTGCTGATAGAATTTGGAGACAGCTGATGTCACATTCTCGGTCACCTCATCCCCCTTATCCTCGGACTGGCTCAAGCAACAGCGCCAAAAGCAAACCCAAAAAAAGCTTGCCAAAACCCTTGAAACAGCTAGTGCGGTGGCTCCTCAAAAAAGACAGCATTCAAAAAAACGGTATTCAAAAAAACGGTATTCAAAAAAACGGTATTCAAAAAAACGGTATTCAAAAAAACGGTATTCAAAAAAACGCAGTTAAAGCCGTTAAAACGCAAACTGCACAAACCCGACGTGAGAGATCTGTGCAGAGCAGCCGCTCACCGCATAAAGTCCCCCCAAAGACGTCGTTAAACATGCCACAAAAAGTATTTTGGGCAGGCGGCTCGGTTGCCACGCTGGCAGTGCTTGCAATTGTGCCTGGGCAAGTAGGTTCTCAGGCGATCGCCCCTTCAACCTGTCAGCAAGTTATCCAATCTGGCGCTGAAATTTCGAGAGACAAGCTCTCTCGCCTGGCCGCTATCCCCCAGGGCACACCCTTAACAGCCGTACGGGAAGTTCTTGATCAGCCTTATTGCCTACTGCCCGTGCCTGATGCAATGTCTGATGCTGAAAAAAATGAGACAACCAAAAAAGAAAACCCGGAAAAAACTGACAGCCAAGCAGCCAACGGGTCTAGCCGAGAAGCGTACCCGCTAGCCTTTGATCCAACTGCTTGGGTTGTTGTGAACTACGAGGCCGAGGCATATGCAGGCTATGATTTTGTCTTTAAGCCGTAGTTGGCTTTATGCTGTCAAAACGATGCAGAGAAATTAAGCACCTGCCGCATCTCTCCAGCTTTCCCAACCGGTAACCGCACGATTTAAGAGTTCTATTGCGTTGTCTGCCGGAACCGCCTTTTGAAACAAGTAGCCCTGCCCATACTCACAGCCGAGCTGCTGCAACTGCTTGAGCTGTACCCTGTTTTCAATACCCTCGGCAATTACCTGCATACCCATCGTTCGTGCAATGTTAATAATCAATGGAACCACACCTAAGCTGCTAGGCTGTGCCGTAATCGGTTGTACAAACGAACGATCAACCTTAAGACAGCTAACCGGTAGCGTATGCAAATAGCTGAGCGCCGAATAGCCTGTACCAAAGTCGTCAATGCTGAGCTGAATATTGCGCTGCTGCAACGCTCTGAGCACTTCATCCACAAAAGCGCGGTTATTGATAATAGAGCGCTCGGTAAGCTCTAGCCGCAGCCGATGAGGCGCAATGCCCGCATCCTTAATAATGGTTTGAATACGCTCTAAAATGTCGGGCTGTAGCAGCTGCTGCGCGGCCATATTCACGCTAACCGTAATTTGAGGCGCAATCAAGCCAGCCTGTTCCCACTGCGAAACATGTTCACAGGCCATTTTCAGCACCTGCTCACCGAGCTGCACAATAAACCCAGTATCTTCGGCAAAGCCTACAAAGTCGCCGGGCGGAATGAGTCCTTTGGTCGGATGCTGCCACCTCACTAGCGCTTCAAATCCCACAATCTCTAGCTTATAAAGATTCACAATGGGCTGATAGTACAGTTCAAACTCTTTGCGCTCTAGCGCTAGCCGCAGGTCAGTTTCTAGCTGTAGCAAATGCATTTCTTTACTATGCATATCGGCTTCAAACCAGCAGTATGGACTTAGGCTAGAGTCCTTTGCCTGATACATCGCTACATCGGCATCTCGCAGCAAATGTTCAGCCTTGGTATAAGTTGTATCGCCCCATACCAGGCCGATGCTGGCGTCGATATATATTTCGCGGCTCACCAGATTAAAGGGGATAGACAAACTCTTGACGACTTCTTTCACCAAGCGAACCACATCGCTGTGACTGCTGATATTGGTCACTAGCAGGGCAAATTCGTCCCCCCCAAAGCGAGCGACGGTATCAATACTGGCTCGGTCACACTGGACTTTGCATAGGCGGCGAGCGATCCCTTTTAGCAGCTGGTCACCCACTTGATGCCCGAGCGAATCGTTGATGCGTTTAAAGCGATCGCAATCTAAAAAAACGAGGGCAAACAGGGCATCCGGATGCGTTTTGCGATGTGCCATGATCTTACTGAGCCGCTTCACAAACGCCAATCGGTTCGGCAGCCGAGTGAGATGATCAGTGAGCGTGCCTTCTATCAGCTGATTGTTGGCTAACTTTAAGAGCTGATTGCGCTCTTGCACCTGATTTTGAAGTTCGGCATACAGCCTTTTCTGCTCTTGCTTTGCTAGCTGCAAGTCAATTTGGTGGCACACCCTAGCCAATACTTCTTCCGGCTGAAAGGGCTTCGTAATGTAGTCGGCAGCGCCATACTGAAATGCCTGCACCTTATCAAAAGGCTCATCCAAAGCGCTCAAAAAAACAATCGGGATAGCAGCGGTTTCAGGCTGGCTGCGCAACTGCTTACACACCGCGTAGCCATTGAGTCCTGGCATCATAATGTCTAACAAAATGATGGCAGGCTGGTAGGTTTGGGCCAGAGCGATCGCGGTCAAACCATCTTCAGCTTCATAGACTTCATGCCCTGCCTTCAGCAGCAATTTAGTCAAAATAAGCCGGTTAGTCGGGGTGTCGTCAACAATCAAAACACGACCCGTACGATTAAGCCTAGATGGCGAGGCAGAAGATATGTCTGACAATGTTCTGTCCAAAGCAAAAAACAATCTTGTCGTCTCAACGCTTAGCAGGCAACTCGAACGATCGTTTGACTTACCTGCTAAGCGTTAAAATGATTCTATTGCACGGCTTATTTAGCTGTTTTAAGCCAAATAACAAGATTTTCCGTCAAAAATTCCTGTTTTGTAGAATATATCAATTATATTCAAAAATTTCATTGAATCTGAGATGGACGACTTTGGCTTTGTTAACGCCATGGCGACCACCCACAAAATTATCTAAAATCCAGCGGCTTAAGTTTAAAAGGGATACTTAAAGATAATGTTATCTAAATAATGCTATCTGAGAAGAATACTATCTAACAGGTGTTCGCAGGCGTCAGTTAGCAGTGCGATCACATAGTCAAAGCCAGCCTCGCCACCGTAGTAAGGGTCTGGAACTTCTGTATCGCAATAAGTCTTACAGTACTCGCACATCAGTTTTACCTTATGTGCATATTGCTTATCGGTATCCAAAGACAAAATATCCTGGTAGTTGCTTTTATCCATCGCCAGGATGAGATCAAACTTGTCAAAATCGGCAGCGGTGAACTGACGCGCACTGCCGGTCAGTGTTATGCCCTGTCGCTGGGCGGCAGCATTCATGCGCCGGTCGGGCGAGCTGCCGATATGATAGCTCGCGGTGCCCGCCGAATCTGTCGTCACGCGTGCGCTCACCCCCCGTTGTGCAATCAGGTGGTTCATAATATTCTCTGCCGACGGTGACCGGCAAATATTACCCAAGCAAACAAACAACAGTTTGGTAGGAGGCTGATTGGTAGGAGGCTGCGTCGTCATTTCATTAGACTATTAGAGACCTGGCAGGTTGAGACCACCGGTTAGCTCTTCCATCTGCTCTCGCATGGTAGCTGTGGATTTGTTGTAAGCATCTAGCATGGCCGCTTTTACTAAGTCAGAAAGAACTTCCGCCCCTTCACCTAGCGCAGCTTCAGAGATAACAACATGCCGAGGCTCCTGATTGCCGCTCATCGTCACGGTCACCATGCCACCACCGGCAGTACCTTCAATCTCCATTTGCTCCAGTTCTTCCTGGAGGCGCTTAGCACCTTCTTGAACCTGCTGTGCTTTCTGAAAAGCTTCTTTTAGCTCTTTCATTTTACCGAGGCCAAATCCGAATCCTTGCCCTTTTGTCATGATTTCACGAGATTAAGAGTAAATTAACTGTCAAACTATAGCATTGGCCGCAACGATTGCAATGGAGCCTAAGGAGACTAAAACTCACCGATAACTTTGACCTCAGTTTCTAACGCAATACCGTTGCGCTCATAAATAACGGATTGAGCATGGCGAATGAGGGCAAGTACATCGCTCGCCTTAGCACCCCCCAGGTTAACAATAAAGTTGGCATGGAGCGTTGAAATTTGCGCCTGACCAATTTGGTAGCCTTTGAGCCCTGCTTCCTGAATGAGCTTTCCAGCGCTGTGAGGGAGCGGATTGCGAAACACGCTGCCACAGTTGGGCAAATGGTAAGGCTGAGTTTCACGGCGCTGCCTGAGGTCGGTGGCGGTGGCAGCTTTGATGGCGGCGGCTTCATGGCCTGGGCTGAGCTGAAAGATGGCGCTAGCCACAATTTTGTCGCTCCCTTGCAACTTAGAAGTGCGGTAGCGAAAGCCTAAGTCCTCGGGCTTAAGCATTGTCAGCGTACCATCCGGGCTAATGACCTGTGCTTCTACTAAAATATCAGCGGTTTCGCCGCCGTGGGCCCCTGCATTCATCACCACCGCGCCGCCTACCGTGCCGGGTATGCCAATGGTCCATTCAAAGCCTTGCAATCCATGCCTGGCCGCTTTCCATGCCAGGGAAGACCAGGGCTCTCCGGCAGCGGCGGTCACTCGGCCTGTTGTCGCATCAAATTCGGTATGACGTAGCGCCCGAGTACAAATCACTAAGCCGGGTAAACCGCGATCGCTAATTAATAAATTAGACCCCGCCCCTAGCAGCGTCACCGGCAAACCTTGGCTTTGCCCCCAAGTCAGCGCTGCAGTGAGCTGTTCTAGCGTTTTGGGCAGCGCTAGCCACTCAGCTTGGCCGCCCACTCGAAACGTCGTCAGTCGAGCTAAGGGCGCTTGAGCAGTGACGGCAAAGTGTTCGTTACACAGTTCGTTACCTAATTGTTCTGCCATGGGTCATGTCAGCGCAGCTTCTGGCTGAGGCGTTTCTGATGAACGGCCACCTGAGGGTATTGCGCCGGATTGAGCTGCGGTTTGGTAAGCACTCATCACATCCGGAATGATTTGATTGAGATTGCCTGCGGTTAAAAAGATCACAATATCCCCCGGATTTAGGCTGGTTTTTAGGGCCTGCGTTACCGCTGTTAGGGTGCCATGATATTCGGTGTTGGGCTGATACTGAGCGATCGCTGCCGCCACCTGCTCGCCTGTAATATTGGCTGTGTTGGTTTCGCCAGCACTATAAATATCGGTGACCAATACGCGATCGGCCCCTTCAAAAGCGGTGGCAAACTCATTGAGCAGCGTCGCCGCTCGGCTATAGCGATGCGGCTGAAAAACAGCAACAACTTTGCGATCGCGCCCTGACGATAAAACACCGCTGCGCTGAACCTGAGCCGCCGCTAGCGTAGCCCTCACTTCACTGGGGTGATGAGCATAGTCATCAACAAATAAAATTTCGCTGTAAAAGCCGCGATGCTCAAAGCGGCGACGCGCCCCGCCAAAATTGGGCATGTGCTGAGCCAGGGTAGCAAAGCTAACGCCGAGCTGACGGGCCACTGCAATTGAGGCGATCGCATTGCTCAGATTATGCAAACCCAGCAGCGGCACAGTGATCTCACCCAGACTTTCACCGCGCTCCCAAATTTCAGCAATGGTGCCTTCAGCAGTTTCGCGAATATTTTTAGCCACATAATCTGCCCCAGAATCAGCGTTGACACTGTAGGAAATAACGGGCTTAATGCGTTGGCAATGCTCTTCAAATAAAAGTTCGCGTACCGTTGGGCAATCAATACTGCCAATCACGGTTTCACACTGCTCTACAAACTTGTCAAAAATTTCTATGACCTGATCGAGGCTGCTGTAGTGATCAGGGTGATCTAGCTCAATATTGGTAATCACGCCAATGTGAGAAGCGAGCTTAACCAGTGACCCGTCTGACTCGTCGGCTTCGGCCACAACATAGTCACTTTGCCCCACATAGGCGTTGCCCGACCAAGTGCTCACTTCACCCCCGATGATAATGGTGGGATCTACACCAGCCTTGAGCAGTAGGTAGCCCGTAATGCTGCTGGTCGTGGTTTTACCATGGGTGCCAGCGATCGCAATGCCCTTGTGCTCATTCATCAGCGCTGCCAAAATGTCCGAGCGATGAAAAATAGGACAGCCAATGGCGATCGCCTCCTGATACTCAGGATTACTCGCGCCAATAGCCGTCGAGCACACCACCTGAGGAAGCTTTTGCACCTTAAGCGCCGATCCTGTAGCCGCCTGCTGACTAGAGGCTTGCCCCGTAAAAAACGCTAGATTTTCGGCCTGCTGCTGATTAAAAATATGGGCCCCTTGGGCCTCTAGTCGCTCGGTGATATGACTCAGCCGCAAATCCGATCCCGACACCGGTAATTTTCGACTGGCTAGCACATGTGCCAAGGCCGACATCCCGATTCCACCAATTCCAATAAAATGAAATGGTCTGCCGCTGAAGTCCACTGAATTCAGCATGTTTCACTTCCTCTCAAGCCTGAGCACGTCATAATCAGGCGTATCATACCAGGAATCTTTAGCTTCCCGGTAACCCGCATTACTCACGTTGGTCCGTATAAAAGCCCACGGCTTAGTTTAAGGGGGGGGACGGCGATGCGATATGATGAGATCGCTTATCAAGACTTAACTTGACTCACATTTCTTAGTTTCTAAAGACACGAGGTTAGCGCGCAGTGGTTAGAGTAGCGATCAATGGTTTTGGGCGTATCGGCCGGAACTTTTTACGTTGTTGGTTGACACGTGAGAACAGCAATCTGGACTTGGTTGCCGTTAACAATACGTCAGATCCCCGAATCAACACCCATTTGTTGAAGTACGATTCTTTACTGGGCACTTTGGATGCCGACATCTCCTACGATGCCGACACAATGACTGTTAATGGCAACGTCATTAAGTGCTACTCCGACCGTAATCCCAGTAACTTACCCTGGAAAGACTGGGGTATCGACTTGGTGATCGAATCTACGGGCGTATTCAACAGCGAAGAAGGCGCTTCTCGCCATATTGAAGCAGGCGCTAAAAAGGTGCTTATCACCGCACCCGGCAAGGGTGGCAACATTGGCACCTATGTCATGGGCGTCAATGATCAAGACTACGAGCACGACAAGCAAAACGTGGTCAGCAACGCCAGTTGCACAACCAACTGTTTGGCACCTGTGGTCAAAGTGATCAATGACAACTTTGGCATTATCAAAGGCACCATGACCACCACCCACAGCTACACGGGCGATCAGCGAATTTTGGACGCGAGTCACCGCGACCTGCGCCGAGCCAGAGCCGCTGCGGTCAACATCGTCCCAACCACCACTGGTGCAGCCAAAGCCGTGGCTTTGGTGATTCCTGAAATGGCTGGCAAGCTTAACGGCATTGCGCTGCGCGTACCCACGCCTAACGTCTCTATCGTTGACTTAGTAGTGCAGGTCTCTAAAAAGACCATCACCGAAGAAGTGAACGAAGTCCTCAAAAAAGCCTCGCAAGAGAGCATGAAGGGCATTTTGGGCTACACAGACGAGCCCTTGGTTTCAGTAGACTTCCGTAAAACCGATGTCTCTGCCACTATCGACTCTGAGCTAACGCTTGTCATGGATGGCGACATGGTAAAAATTATCGCTTGGTACGACAACGAGTGGGGCTATTCTCAGCGCGTTGTCGATCTTGCTGAGCTAGTTGCTACTAAGTGGAAGGACTAAGCCCGATTGCAGGCGCTTTGCTCAATAGGCGCTTTGCTCAATAGGCACTTTGCTCAATAGGCGCTAAATATTAGAGCGCTTAACTAAAGAGCTTAAATTCATCAAAAAAGCAGACTCAAAAAGCAGAAGTTTTTACGCTTCTGCTTTTTTGATCTCTAGTGAATTGCAGAATGGTCGTTTTGAGATCTATCGGGTTATCCATCGGATATTGCTTTGAAAATCACGATCTGGCATGTATTCAATTCCCCGTTAAAAATTAAATCCGTTAAAAAGTAACCCCGTTAAAAAGTAAATAAGAGAGAATTAAAATTGTTATTTCCTTGGCCTGCCTATCCCTGTGTCTAATTCTGTTTTCTCCTTAGAGAAACGTTTGTTTACGCCAGCAAACCTTGCCGACAATGCGATACCGCTAATTTACGCCTTCCCCAATGAATACAGCGTAGGTATCACTAGCCTGGGCTATCAGGTGGTGTGGGCCTTGCTCTCGCAGCGACCTGATATTGACGTCAGCAGACTCTTTACCGACGTGAGAGAACCGCTACCCACTCAGGCTGAACTGATCGGATTTTCGCTTTCTTGGGAGCTGGACTATGTCAATGTGCTCAACCTGCTAGAAGATCAGCAGGTGCCGTTACGAGCAGGCGATCGCAGTGATGATCAGCCCCTAGTATTTGGCGGCGGGCCAGTACTCACAGCAAATCCTGAGCCTTTTGCAGCGTTCTTTGATGTGATATTGCTCGGTGATGGTGAGACGCTGCTAGATGATTTTTTGGACGCGTATCAACAGGTCAGAGAAAACAGTAGACGGCATCAACTCAAGGCACTTGCCCAAGTTCCGGGTGTTTACATTCCAGCTTTGTATGAGGTCACATATATTAGCGACGACGGGCCTCTCGCCGCGATTTCGCCCATTGATAGCGACGTGCCTGCTGTCGTTCAAAAGCAGACCTACCGAGGGAATGTCCTGTCAGCTTCAACAGTAGTAACTGAAAAGGCAGCCTGGGAAAACATTTTCATGGTGGAAGTGGTGCGCAGCTGCCCCGAAATGTGCCGATTTTGCCTCGCGAGCTATCTCACGCTCCCCTTTAGATCCGCTAGCATTGAGGCGTCCCTGATTCCTGCGATTGAAAGGGGATTAGAACAAACGCGACGACTAGGTCTACTAGGCGCTTCTATTACGCAACATCCCGAGTTTGAAGCCCTGCTAGACTACATCAGCCAGCCCCAGTACGACGATGTACGGTTGAGTATGTCATCGGTACGGACTAACACCGTGACCCCACAACTGGCTAAAACGCTGGTCAGCCATGGGGCCAAGTCAATTACCATTGCGATTGAAAGCGGATCGCAAAAGGTGCGCGATATTGTAAACAAAAAGCTAGATACCAACGAAATTACGGCGGCAGCACAACAAGCCAAAGCAGGCGGCCTAAAATCGCTCAAGCTCTATGGCATGGCCGGGGTGCCGGGGGAAGAACAAGAAGACTTAAGCGAGACTGCAAACTTGCTGATTCGCTTAAAAAAACAGGTGCCCGGACTGCGGCTTACTCTAGGATGCAGTACGTTCGTACCCAAGGGACATACGCCGTTTCAGTGGTACGGGGTCAACCGGCAGGCTGAAAAACGACTGAAGTTTTTACAAAAGCAGCTGCGATCGCAAGGCATTGACTTTAGGCCCGAAAGCTATAGCTGGTCGGTCATTCAGGCGTTAATTTCGCGGGGAGATCGTCGCCTTGCTAGCCTCCTAGAACTCACGCGAGGCTATGGCGACACCTTAGGCAGCTATCGCCGTGCTTTCAAAGACCTCAAAGGACAGCTGCCACCCCTCGACTTTTATGTTCATGACCAATGGCCAACCGATCGGGTTTTACCCTGGGAACATTTAGCTGGCCCCTTACCCAAAGCCACCCTTATTAAGCATTTAACCGAGGCGCAGCAGGTGATGTAACGGCCTTCTTGCATTTAAACAGGTAGGGAATAAGCAATGAATAGGCCGTTGGTAAGCCGTTAGTAGGCCGTTAGTAAGCCGTAAATATAACTTCAGTATCAGCATCCACATCTGAGCCAACAGTATTGGCTTGCTGTCGTACCTTTGCCATTCGGAGCTTGCTGCTTAGGATAAATGGCAGCGTTATCGGCCAAAGCAATGCGGCAGTCGATATAAATGTCCAGGCCTGTATGCTTGTTTTTTTCGCTGTAGTGTCTTTGATAAAGGCGTTGAGGACTATAAAAAAGGTGACGCCTGTGCCGATCCAATACCCAGTTGCCATTGACATACGTATAAACTTTTAATGATTAAAGGTTCCCAGCTAATACGAGCAAATCAGAATTAGGTTTGCAAAACTTGTTAGTAACCTAAAGTAATCTCCAAATTGCTCCTCTCCAAACGATAAATAGTATATGAATATTTCTTACAAGGTAAACGATCTAGCCAGTTTTAGAATCTGTCTTAGGTTGATGGAGGTTGATGGAGGTTGATGGTCATCAGCTGCTGACGTAGCCGCTCAGCTGCTAACCATGGCGACAGACCCGTAACATCAACTTCCGGAACCAGACGGTTGCGCTGTTGTAAGCCGTAGCGATAGGTACGGTCGTAATATTCCAGGGTAATCGCGATCGCACCCGCAGCCTCTCCCGCCCTAATATACTCAACAGCTGCCTGGGTTCGCTGAGGGCCCAACCGCTTGCGAATACGTTCGGTAGCCGTAATCAGCTCGGCTTTATCGGCCTGACCGTAAATCTCAGCCAAATAAGCCACACGCTCAGCGAGGGGTCGCGTAATTTCGAGGGCAAAGGCGCTGTTCATTTGGTCAAATAGCTCAGGCGGCACGCGACAGGAGCCGATACTGCGACTTTCGGCTTCTATCCAAATAGGCTGCTGCGCGCTGAACTCATGCCACTGGGTAGCAACAATGTTTTCAAACTGTTCGGTGCTCGGCTGCGGCGGCAAACACACCGCACCATAGCTGCTGCCGCGATGGTTGGCACAGCCTTCTAAATCCAAAACTTGCTCGCCTTGCTCAGCTAAGGCATGGAGGATATCGGTTTTGGCGGTGCCGGTCATGCCACCGAGTACGACGATTTTTTTGGGTGTGCTGAGGCTGCGGCGAACCCACTGACGAAAAGCTTTGTAGCCGCTTGTAAGGGTGGTTGCATTGAAGCCGCTCAGCGTTAGCATTGAGGCGATCGCACCACTGCGCATACCGCCGCGCCAGCAGTGAACACGTACAGTTTTGCCAGGTGCCATAGCTTGGGCTTGACGAACCATGTCACCGAGCTTAGGCCCGACTAAATCTAGGCCAAGTTCGACTGCTTGCTCACGTCCCTGTTGCTTGTAGCAAGTGCCCACTTGGGCGCGATCGCGATTGCTAAACAGCGGCAAATTAATTGCACCTGGAATATGCCCCTGAGCATACTCGCCCGGACTGCGCACGTCCAGGATAGGCCCTGGTGCTTTCAGGAAGTCATCAATAGAAAGCTGAGGCGTCGTAGCTAGGAGCATTTTATCGGCAGTATTTCAGATTGATTATTTATTTCGATTCTTTATTTCGGCTATTGGGTTTGAGTACTGGGTTTCATGATTCGGCTGAACTGTTTGGCTAAACTATTTGACTAAACTATTTGGCTGAACTATTTGGCTGAACTATTTGATTGTAAGGGGTGTAGCGGTGGCATCACCGACCGTTCCAATGCAGGCGCTACTCGCAAACCCTAACTGATACAGCCGATCCAAGCAGTCCTGAACCTGTTCTGTTGGCACACTAGCAAGGAGTCCGCCCGCAGTTTGAGGGTCAAAGAGAATTTGGAAAACAGGCGCAGAAGATTGGGTGGTATGGGCTTGCATATGAGGGCTCGCACTTTGCCGATTGCGATTGTGCAGCGAGCTAACAATTCCTTGTCGTAAGGTGGTCTCTACACCTGGCAGCAGGTTTAAACGCTCGATCTGAACAGTCGCACTCACTTGGGAGGCGCTCGTCATTTCGAGCAGGTGACCGGCCAGTCCAAAGCCAGTAACATCCGTGCAGGCAGTGGCTCCGTGAGATCTTAGGCAATCAGCAGCAGTTCGGTTAGAGCGCAACATGCTAGCGATCGCACTCTCCACCCATCGGCCTTTCGCCTGCTTTTGCATATCGGCAGCAAAGAGGCTACCAACGCCCAACGCCTTGGTCAAAATCAGCGATTGGCCAGGAACCATGCCGCTTTTTCGCCACACCTGTGTGGGTGCTATCGAGCCATTACAGGCAAATCCAAGCGAGAGCGTCGGCCCTTCAGTCGTATGACCACCGACTAAAAAAGTTTTGGCATCAGCAAGTGCGATCGCAGCCCCCGAGAGCAGCTGATACAAAGTCTCTTCTTGTTTGGCCTCAGTGCCATAGGGAATGGTAGCCAGGGCTAGGGCGCTGTGGCTAGTTGCGCCCATCGCGAACAGATCGCTCAGGCAGTGGTTCACACAAATTTGACCAAAAATAAACGGATCATCTACCAGCGCACTGAACTGATCGACCGTATGAACCGAAAGTTGCCCTTCAATGTTTTTGATAATAGCTGCGTCATCGGGTGCGTCTAACCCAGTCACAATGTGGTCGCGATAGGGCCAGTCATGGTTGCTAGGCGCTTCAGCTCGAACTCGCGACAGGACTCTTGCGAGTACCTGCCCGCCCACCTTAGATCCACAGCCTGCACAATGCATAGCGTCGGATAAAGGCCTAGCATCGGATAAAGGCGCTACGGCTTTGCGCCTTTTTTTATGCCTTGTAGGGTTCACCGCCAATGGGGACGACATTTCTGGAAAATCAGAAAACAACGACATAAATTTTTGGTCGATGCTGTCTTTCCAAGTGCGACACCATTTGGCATGAATGGCAAATGGCCCCCAAGATGCGATTGATCGATCCACATCCGTATCAATAATGTTTAAATATCGCCGCTGGGGAGTGAACGGTTTTAGCGGTTCTCCCATTACATAGCGCTTTAAATTTTCATACAGCGGCGGGCCTTGGCGAACAGCAAACACACCTGCTTTAGGCCGCTTGTGATTCACCATTGTCGCCACATCGCCCGCAGCAAAAATGTTGGGATGAGAACAGGTTTGCAGAGTATCTTTGACGGCAATAAAGCCTGAGTCCGTAAGGGAGAGTTTGCTATCTCGCAAAAAAGGCGGGGCGCTGGCATTGGTGACCCAAAATGTGTGATCGCACTCTACAACCAAGCCTGACTCACAGCGCACCGAGGTAGCATTCACTTCACAAACGCTCTCGTTAGTATGCGCATAAATCTCTCTGGCTTTACACAGCCGCTCCACCATCCATTGCGTCAGCCGGTTTCGCCCTTTGGCCAAATGCTCACCCCGATGGAAAATATGAACATTCACCTGTCGCCGTGGATCTTGGCCATACGCTTCAATCAGCTCAGATAAACGAGTGTGCATGGCAAAGGCCATCTCTACGCCGCCCACGCCACCACCGACAATGCCGATAGTAGCAACCGTCCCTGGATGAGCGTCTAACTTTTGCTCAAACTGATCCAAATACTGTTTCCATTTTTTCAACAGCTGCGGCACTGGCTTCGCTGGCACCGCAAACTCATCCGCCCCCGGCACCTTAGACTTACTTGGCGTACTGCCAATATCAATTGAAAGCAGATCATAGGCAATCGGCGGATGGCTACGGCAAATAATCTTTTGGCTGGCCGTATCTAGATCGACCATTTCATCCATTACCAGCCGACAGTTGGCAAAGCGAGTCAGCGGGCGCAGGTCAATATGCGCTGTATCAAAGTCATATACGCCCGAAATATGGCAGGGCAACATGCCCGAATAAGGCGTATCTGCCAAATTCGTAATCAGCGTTAGGCGGACATCCGCAGGCCAGGGCTGCATTCCCAGTTTGCGTAGCACTAGCGCATGGCTATGGCCACCGCCCACTAAGACGAGGTCTTTGCTCAAACAGACAGTTGAGTGCATATCAGTAAACTGAAGATACGAACTACACTCAGCATAGCGACTCCTTTATCGCTACAAAATCTTTAATCACAGGCAAAGCTCGCTTGACCAATCTTGCTGCCCGCGCCCAGCCTGACAGCGAAACTGACGACCTGCCCGCCGAATCTCCCACTGGCCACCACTATTAGAGCCGCTCTCTTGCAGCTGCATATCAAACTGATATCGAATACCGGCTAGCGAATCATCTAACAAACCGCTGTCAGAAACGGTAATTATCACCTCAGTAGGATTTTCTGCGCCGGGGCCAGCAATCATTTCAATGTTGTCAGTACCGCCCAGGGTGAGCCGCGAAATTGCAAGGGCCATATCTAAAGGATCGGAGCCAGTACGCTGAGCAACGGGAATAGTATTCAGAATATCGTCATACCCTGCTAACGTTGCCGAATCGCGCCATACGTTGGCGGTGATAGAGTCCTCCTGCAATAGTTCAGGATGAGTCTGGTCGATTTGGCTTTGTAAAATATTGAGCGCTCGGGTTTGGTGAGGTAGGCCAGTATAAAATTCGGCCATGTTAAGCAAGGAGAGCGATCGCTCATTGCTTTGAGCGATCGCGATTAGTCCAAAGTCACCTGCCACGCTCCCTAAAACGGCACTGCCTAAAACGGTAAGGCCAGAGAGGAGAATGAGACGTTTACGCGTGAGGCCAATAGACATGAGGAGTTGTTCCTGATACAACGAACAAGGATACGGCGACTAAAAATATAGTGCGCAACCGTACTTCCTTATGACCATCAGCATAGAAAAAACAGGCATAGATAGAAATGGCCCTAGTGGGTACTCAATGAACCCCTAGCAGCCACTACATCCATACTCCATCAATGAAAATTACAGATAAAGTTTAGAAATTAGCACCATGTTAAGCCAACTTAGCACCTGTATTCTCAGCACTAGGCGGCAGATTAGTGGCAACAGCATCAGCAGATGGCTGATTGCCAACCGCTTTCTCATCCGCGCCTTTTGGTTTGGGCACTGGCTTGGTGACTGGCTTAGCGACTGGGGTACTGCTACTTCGGGGTTTGCCCGTTGATGGCCGCCGCTTACCGCCACCGCCACCGCGAGCATTCTTGGGCTTTCTCTTCGGCGGCACCACAGCAATCTGAGTTGCCTCTTTCAACATCAGCTTGCCTTCTTCTCGCTCTACCTGCAAATCCCAGAAATAGCCCGTGGTTCTACCTTCTAACTGACCACTCACAAGTAGCTTGAAAGGACGCTTAGGCTTAGCCGTTTCCGAACGGCTCTTTTGAACGATGTTGATGACAATTTCGTTCTTTTCTTCAGAATATTTGGCAACTTCGCCCCGCACTGAGAAGGTATCGCATTGCTCAGTTGCTTCAGCCGTAGAAAGATACTTAGACGCTTCTCCTTCAGACTGGCCCTCAGCGGCATCCTCTAATTCAGCGCCAGCCTCTTCGTTCCGAGCGTTCAGCGTCTCGGGCTCCCATACACCCACGATTTGAACATGCAGATTAGGGACATTCTCTTCGCTGTATAGCGTACGAGGATACACGACCCAAATATGGTCGGATTCTAGGTCAATATGCTTTTTGATTAGGCTCGTTACACGGCCTAGGAGTACGGCGTCTATTAGGGTGCCATCTTCTACCGCAATGTTTCCCCGGTTAAACTGCTCTTCAGAAGCGATATATTTTCCTTTCAGCAGGCCGATTGCTCGGTACTGCATACGTTCGCTAGGTTGAGAAATCGGGCCAATTTTTTGAGGGGCGGCGGGCTCAGGCGGCGGTGATGATGCGATTTTCCCTGGGACGGTGGCCGTTTTGGGCGCTGTCTCTGGGTGGGGCATCGGTGGCTGGGGCCGAGCGGGTGGCCCCATCAGCTGCGGACGGCTCGGCGGTTTGCGCAAGCTGTTGCCGTTAGAAGCTGAAGCAGTAGGTTGTGAGCCAGATGAAGACTGACTGACCGGCTGACTACTGACCGGCTGACTACTGACCGACTGACTACTGGCCGGTTTGCTGACTGATTGACCCGCTGACCAACTAGCTGGCTGGCTGGCTGAAGGACTTCCTAATTGGCCTGAAGGCTGACCCAAAGATTGGGGGGGGCGACTAGCGGCAGAACTCATCAATCCTCAAACTCCTGAAACTGTACCTGCGACTCTGACAGAAAAAAGCAAACGTAGTGGCCCTAAAGGTGCCAGACAAGGGGCTTGTCTAACAGGATACGGCTGCTTTGAGATAGTGACTGCAAAACTAGATTAGCATCCGTGCCAAATTTGATTTATGGCATCGGATACTTTATCCAGCTATCCCCAGATAATATTTCTACACTTCTTTTCAAGGCTAGCGTAGGCTATGAACCTTCATCATTAAGAGTTCACGGTTCTTGTTAAAAGGGAACACCAGAAGGCTTAAAAAAACAAAAAAGGTTGGTTTGAACAGCCCAAAAGGGTGCCAAATTTCCTCAAAGCCTTTCTGGCAGTCAAATCTGGTGATTAATAGTTCATCTAGACATCAGCAGATCCGTATCTTTTTGATTTGAACAACGTCTGAAGTTACCGATAATTCTCTCCTGTTATGCGTTACAGCATCGCATCGCACACTAAATCTTTCAGGTCATTAAGGTCAAGCAACTGTTCTGGCCCAGTTGCCGAAGTAAATAAGGGGAGCTTAGGGGTAATATGAGCAAGTTATTTTGATTAGTTGAAGTTCATTCTTAAGGAGCATGTCGTGGCTTTTAAACGGGACAGTTGGTTGGTAAAAGGAGTGCTTATTATTGCAGTTGCAGCATTTGTCGCAGTTCCTATCCTGTTTGCTTTTAACAGCCGCACCTCTAGCCGTGGGGCCAACACGCCCCCAGCAGCACAAACAGCCACCGATGCGAACTCTCAAATTCAGGGCAGAATTGACGGCTACAAGGCTGTTTTAGAGCGTGAGCCCGACAATCAAACGGCACTTGCAGGCATTATTGAGGCTCAGATAGAGCTAGGCGACTTAGAAGGTGCTGTCAAACCACTAGAGCGCTTGGCTGAGCTGAATCCCAACACACCAGAATATTCTATTTTGTTGGCTCAAACTAAACAGCAGCTTAATGACCTAGAGGGTGCAGCTCAAATCTATCGCCGGGTGCTGACCCAATCTCCTGGCAGTGTGCCTGCTTTGGAAGGCCTCGTCGCTTTGCTAGTTAGCCAGGAGCGCACAGAAGCCGCTATTGGACTGCTGCGCGATACGCTCAGTACCGCTGACCAAACGAATGAACTCACGCCTGGTAGCGTTGACAAACTTTCGGTGAAGCTGCTGCTAGGGCAGGTTTTTGTAGAGCAGAAAAACTACGATGAGGCGGTAAAAATGTATGACGAGGCGATCGCTGATGCCAAAACCGCCTCACCGACCCAGCCTGACTTCCGTCCAACCCTAGCAAAAGGCTTGGTACTGCAAGAAAAAGGCGATACCACCGCCGCCAAAGCATTGTTTGACGAAGCTCTGGCCCTAGCGCCTACCCAGTACAAAGACGGCGTTCAGCAGCTAATCACAGAAAAAACAGGGCCCGCCGCTAATAGCACGACGACCCCTGAAGCAGGTGCTCCTGAAGCAAGTGCTCCTGAAGCTGAAGAGACTGAAGTAGATGGAAGCAGCGAGCAGCCATCCACAGCTGAATAAAACAGTCGAATAAAGCAGGCCGCATCAGTCACAGGCCTATGCTCTGCTGCTATGCGTTCTGCTGCTATGCGTTCTGCCGAGAAAGCTGCTTAGCTTGACCTGTAATCGTGGCATCGGCAGCCGCTTCAGCGATCGCATCGACCTGGTTAAACTCAATATGGTTAAGCAGCGTTGTGACAAAGGCAAAGAGTAAAAACGGCAAAGACAGTACTAAAATCAGACCAACCGTTGCCAGCGCATAAATCGGTCGGCTCGCGCCCATTAGCCCTAGCGCAGCCGCCAAGCTGACAAACAGCACAATCAGCCACACAATAATTTGGCTATAAATGTCGCCAAAGGTCAGCGTGCAGTTCATTCGATACTTTTTAGAGGTATCCATAAGCTCTAATTCCTCAAATCCCCAAATTTAGCAGGTTCGTAAACGAGTGCTAACTAGGATATCGACTCCCTTTTGGTTTAGGGCGATTTATCAATAGAGTTCAAGAATTAATAAGATTGCTTACGTGGCTTATCGTTATCTTCTCCTTTACAAGCCTTACAACGTCCTTAGCCAGTTTACTACTGAGCCTCAAGCCCATTCAGCGGCCCGTTCAGCTCAGCCAGCTACTTTAAAGGACTATGTGACAGTCCCTGATGTGTACGCCGTAGGCCGGTTAGATCGCGATAGCGAAGGACTGCTTTTGCTGACAAATGATGGGCCTCTACAGCATCGTCTGAGCCATCCCAAGTTTCAGCATAGACGTCAGTACTGGGTACAGGTTGAAAATACGCCCGATCCGTCAGCGCTGCGACAGTTAGAACAGGGCGTGACGATTCGCGGCTACCAAACGAGCCCTGCGCAGGTCAAAGCGATCGCACCGCCTGAGCTGCCCCCGAGAAATCCACCCATTCGCTATCGTAAACACATACCGACCACTTGGTTAGAACTGACCCTCACCGAGGGCAAAAACCGGCAAGTTCGTCGAATGACCGCAGCCGTGGGGTTTCCTACCCTACGACTGGTTCGCAGCGCCCTGTTCTTGTCTGGCGAATGTGCCCTTACCTTACAGGGGCTAAAGCCCGGTGAATGGCGCGAGCTAACCACTCATGAACGGCAGGCTTTACCTAAACGATAAAAACGATATGACTGTTATCACAACTGCTGATACTCAGTTGAGGCACCTTATCAGGCATAATCCTTTCATAGATTTTGCATAACTATCACAACTATATAGATAGCGGCAGCAATAGACACCGTAGACACCCTATAGAAGTTGTGAGCGCTAAATTGAGTGCATCGCCTGTATCCGCAATTTGCGCAGAGCATGACCGATTTATAAAAATAGGAGTTAAGAGATAGGAATTAAAAGATAGGAGTTATCAAGACAGGAATTCAAAGCTGGCGCTCGCTACATCTATCTACATCTATATAAAGATATCTACATAAAGATATCTATAAAAACTAATCCTTATGTTTATATGTCCTCACTGCCATTTTTCTAACCCACCAGACCACAAGTTTTGTCAGCGCTGTGGAGATCCACTACTAGAACCGACGCTAGAAAAAGAAGCGGTTGTGGAGCCTGCGGGTGAACTGTTGCAGGCAAGGCTAATGCCACCCGACCAGCGAGAACTGAACCCAGCCACCTATTTGGACGACGGCCAACGCTACCAGGTGGTAACGGTGCTTAATCAAGGGAGTGCGCTGATTACTGATACAACACCTGAGTTGCGATCGCCCCTACAGTCCCAGCTCACCCAGCTCACAACCGCTTCTTTAGCAACGCTTCAGTCTACGCCGGATCTACCCATCGCAGCCTATCCTTATTTACTGCTGTCAAAAGCCGCCCCTACGCTTTATGACGCTTGGCAGCAAAATGCCACCACCGCTGTGCTAATCACTGAGCCCGAGCAACCGACTAGCCAACCCGCCCCCGCTTCATTGATTCACGCTTTTTCTAATGCGGTAGAGCCCTTACAGCTTGTCTACTGGCTCTATACCCTCACCGATTTATGGATGGCACTAGAGAGTATTCCTCAGTGGCGCTCAAGCCTACTGCTAGCAGACAACCTCGGGATTGGTCACGAGCAATCGGTGTGCATTCGGCAATTCATCCCGCCCGCCGCTGAGCCACCCGAACTATCAGATCTCAAAGCTTTTCTACAGTCGCTATTAGCCCAGCCTCATTTGGGAACCATTGCCCCACTTAGACAAATTAGGCAAATTATATTAGCGGTCACAGCTGCTAGCACTCTAAACCAGCTGCGCCATGAACTGACCGACATCGGCGAAGTCCTACTGGCGACGCCTGCGGCCATTACACCCACCGCTAATACTGCCTATGCAGAGTCTGGGAGCTCATCCCAATCCCAAAACCCAAGCGCAGAAAACGCCATCCCTAACCTCATACCCAACCTCATGGAAGAGTCTACATCCACATCCCTGCCTAGTAGCTCCGGTTTCATGAAAGGCTCACCGCCGAATGACCTGCCAGAGAATGACCTGCCAGAGAATGACCTGCCAGAGAATGACCTGCCAGAGAATGACTTGCCAGAGAATGACCTGCCAGAAAATGACCTGCCAGAGACCGATCCATTGGAAGCGATGTTACTCACTGAGCCGACTGAAAACGGCGAGTCTACGATGGTACTGCCGATGAAGCTCATGAGCTTGGAGTCGGCTGGCCGAACTGATGTCGGTCGCCAGCGTGACCACAATGAGGACTGCTTTTTTATCGAGAGCAGCCTGCAAAAACGAGCCGATAATGGAGGGCAAAGCACTCAGGCACATTCTTTGTACGTACTGTGCGACGGCATGGGCGGTCACGCGGGCGGAGAGATCGCCAGCCAGCTAGCCGCCGAAACCCTCTCAAATTACTTCACACAGCACTGGCCGCATCCGCTGCCGCACGAGACCCCTGCGCCGCTACCCACAGCAGAAACCGTGACCGAGGCGGTAAAGCTGGCTAATCAAGCCATTTTTGACATCAACGAAAGCGAAAATCGTGCCGGACATGAACGGATGGGAACCACGCTAGTAATGGTGCTTTTGCAGGGTACTGAGGCGATGGTCGCACATGTCGGTGATAGTAGACTGTATCAGTATTCGCGGCGGATGGGCCTGCGACAGATGACAACCGACCATGAGGTTGGCCAGCGCGAAATTAAAAAAGGGATACCTCATGATATTGCCTACGCTCGCCCGGATGCCTATCAGCTCACTCAGGCGCTAGGCCCTCGGCGAAATCAAGATCTTTCACCGAGTGTTGCCTATTTCTCCTTTTCAGAAGATACGCTGCTATTACTATGCTCTGACGGGCTCAGCGATAACAATTTAGTAGAAGAGTATGTAAGCAGCCATATCGACCCAATTTTACGAGGCCCCAAAGCAATCGAAAGGGGCATAGATGAGCTAATTGCGTTGGGGAATGAGGTGAACGGACATGACAATATCAGTGCGATCGCAATCCGCATAATAGTGAGTCCTGATCTAGATAAAATAGAATGAGCTGAGTTTGAGTGAGGGTTAGCGGCATGTTTTATGGCTCTCTATCTCATTTTTGGTATTCGCCTCATTCTAGGCTCACTTGAGAAGTTTGTTGCTTTGAAATCTGTTGCTTTGCTTGGTTCCAAAATGCATTCAGTTCTTCAACGCTGTACTCAGTCATCGGTTTCTCGGCCTGCGCTTCTACTTTTTCAAAGCGCTGCACAAACCGACGATTAGTCCCCTGTAAAGCAGCTACCGGATCGAGCCCTTTCCACCGAGCTATTTGAATTAAAGAGAAAAACAAATCGCCCAACTCACCTTCTTGATCCGCTTTGGATTCATGATCTAACGCATGGCGAAACTCAGCCATTTCCTCGGCGACTTTTTCCCACACTTCTTCGATGTTATTCCACTCAAAGCCAGCCTTTGCTGCTTTTTTAGATATTTTCAGCGCACCCAAAAGCGGCGGCATCGATCGAGCATAGCGCTTCAGCTTGGGCGAGAGGCGGGTTGGATCTTCTATGTGGGCTTTTTCGGCGGTTTTGATTTCCTCCCAAGTTTGCTTTACCGCTGCTGGTGTTGTCGGGTTGGGGTTGCCTTCGGTAGTTTCAAATACATGTGGATGACGACGAACCATTTTATCTGCAATGCCTTTGGCCACATCGCTTAAGTCAAAGTCTCCTTGATCTTGAAATACCTGCGACTGAAGAACAACCTGAAGCAACAGATCGCCAAGTTCTTCAGCAATATCTTGTTTATTACCCGATTGAATCGCATCGACTACTTCGTAGGCTTCTTCTATGACATAAGGCGTCAGCGTCAGGGGTGTTTGTGCTAAGTCCCAAGGGCAGCCGCCATCCGGATTGCGCAGCTGAGCAATCACAGCAATGAGGCGCTGTAGTTCTGCTAATGTCGCCGAGGGGGTTGCGGTTAAAGGCTCGCCAAGATCTGCATTGGGTTGCGATGGAGGCGATGGGTTCGGCGATAGATCCGGCGATATATTCATAGGAGTTGGGAAAAACTAGCAGTAAAGCTACTCTACAACTAAGCGAAAACCGAATAAAATATGTCTGGCGTTTAGGGGACGATCATGTTCGTAGGCGGCACGGCAAAAGCCGGGGTAGTCGTCCCAGCTGCAACCCTTAAGGATGACTTCGGCCAGGGATTGATTGCCTGATTTATCACCTGATGGATTGACCAGTGTGTGGGTGTATTCAAATACGTTGCCGGCCATGTCTTCAATGCCGTAGATGCTTTGGCTAGCAGGAAAAGTGGCGATCGCACTCGTTCCTGTCGGCTCATTTTTCGCCCAGTTTGTACCGTCATTTCGCCATTGGCTGCCCCATGGAAAGTAGCGCCCATCTGTTCCCCTAGCGGCTTTTTCCCACTCTAAGGCAGAGGGCAGTCGGTAGCGCACTCCATCCCGGCGCGATCGCCAATTTATATAAGCTAAAGCATCCTCATAAGAGACCAGCACCACCGGATGCTGCCCCTGCCCTAACGGATACCGATCGCCCTGCCATAGGTAAGGCACTACCTCGCGATAGTCATGCACCAAAAAGCCCTGGGCCTGGTAGTCTGCCTCAGAGATTCCCGGTGGTCGATGCCCGCTCGCCCTGACAAATACCTGATAGTCCGCATTAGTTATCAGGTTTTCGCTCATACAAAAAGCGGCTAGATTCACCGTTTGACGCTCAGATTCTTGGTCGAACCAGCCGCGATCGCGATAGCTTGCTTCTGCTGCGGCCACACTCGCGGGTGAGTCGGCAAAGCCTTCGGCAGTGATGCGATAAGCGTAGTCGCGTTCGGTGCGATCGCTCCCCGCAATAAAATCGCTACCACCGACAAAAGCAAATTCTGCTAGGGCCTCACACTCAGCCTGAGTAATTTCAGCCTCAGCCGCCAAGCCACCCACGGTTAGCCCAAAAATGTTAGCCTCCTGACAGCCTCCTACAAGCGCCGTGAGCACGATCATAGGCCCTATAGCCATCTGCCTGAGAGTTGTCATCATCCTCATTTACCTCAACACAGTTCGCTACAGAGACGGCACAAAAGACAACACAAAAGACGACACGCAGCTCACTATCCAATCGATCTCACAAATCCATCCCATGTGAGATAAATCATCCCATGTGAGCCAACGCGATAAAATAGAAAACGCTTGAGCGTCACTATAAATCTTTTTCTTGCGGTTCCTTATGGACAATTACAACTGGCTGGTAACTGACGATGGACAGTGCAAGTCGTTTGGCACTATCGACAACGACCCCCCTGAACGCACCTACCGGCTCTACCGCTTCCTCACCGAGCTAGAGGATATTTTGGAGCAAGAACCCGACGACGCCCTGCGTGTACAAGCGATTATTCCGCTCGTGCGAAAGCTGCTCATTAGCTCCTACTGGCTGCAAATGGAGCACAACCCGCCATCTGAAAAAACAGGCTGGTCAGTTAAGTTTTTGTATCGCGAGCATGAGTATCCGATTACGGTGCAAATGGTCGTATGGGCACCGGGCAGCGAGTCTAAAATTCATAACCACGCGACTTGGGGCATTGTCGCCATGATTGGCGGACAGGAGAAAAACACCTTTTGGCGACAGTCTGAAAGTGACCCTACAATAATTGAGCCTGCGGGTGAAAAAATGCTCTATCCCGGTGACATCATCGGCTTTACAAGCAACGCCGTGCATAAGGTGGAACCCATCGGCGATGAGCCCACCATTTCCTTTAATTTATATGGGCTTACCGACTACAGCACTCGCTACAAGTACGAGCCCGGAACGCTGCTTGCATCTAAGTTTTAGCTCGGTCTTATCGCTTAATATCCAGCGATATCTTTAGCGCAATTCTTCAAAACGATTCTTCAGCGCAATTCTTCAGCGCTAGGAAGCGAGCACCTGTGCCCCTAACCAACTCAGGTAGTCAGCAGCGCCTGCCTGAATCGGCAAGGCAATCACCTCTGGCGTCTCGTAGCTATGCAGAGAACAAATCTTGGTCGATACCGCCTCAAAACAGTCGCAGCGCGTTTTAATCACGAGCTGCCATTCGGCTTCGCGCTGTAATGAGCCTTGCCAGGTATAGACAGACTTGATAGCAAAAGAATTTACACAGGCCGCTAACTGAGCCTCTACTAAAGCGGCGGCAATTTTATCGGCTTCGGCTTCTGTACTCGCCGTCGTCATCACAATACAGTAGGCGCTACTTGCCCGCTCATTATTTAGATTAGATTCTAGATTAGACTCGTTCATATCAGCGTCACCTCATCTTCAGCGTCACTCATATTCGGCTATTGGGCAGTGCTCACGTCTGCGATGAAACCCGCTCAAGGCTAAGCGCTTCATCCAAGCAAGCACCCGTCAGGTCCGCGTCTGACCAATCTACCTGGCTCATATCGATCCGTCGTAGGTCGGCGCGGCAAAACTTAGCCCGATGAAGATGCGCCCAGTCGAAGTTGGCACCCGCGAGCTGAGCATCTCGAAAGTCGCTGTTTTGCAGGCTCGCTTCGCTGAAGTTGGCAGCGGTTAGGTCAGCCTCCTGAAATCCTGCGCCGTTGAGTCTGGCTTCTCGAAAGCTGACACCGCTTAAGTCCATATTGCTAAAGTTGAGCCCGTTTAGGAACGCCCGCTCTAGGTTAGCGCCGTTGAACTGAGTTTGAGCGATCGCAGCGCCAATCAGCCGAACACCACTCAAATTTGCCCAAGAAAAATTAGTCCCCGACAGCTGAGTATTCCGCAAATTAGCCGAGGTTAAATTAGCACCGCTAAAGTTTGCATCCGTCAACTCTGCGGCTCGCAAATTGACATGAGAGAGCTGGGCGCCACTCACCTGAGCCCGCGTAAAAGTAGAGCGAACCGCAAAAGCACCCTGCAAATTGGCCTTCGTGAGCGTTGCCTGAGTAAAGCGGGCATCGCTCATTTTGGCGTACATCAGGTTTGCTCGGCTCAGGTTCGCATTGGCAAAATTAACCTTGGTTAAAAAAGTACGGCTAAAGTTGGCACCACTTAAGTTGCTGCCTGCAAAGTTTACGCCTACAAAAATCCGACCAGACAGATCAACCCCTGCCAGGTTAAGACCCTTAAAGTCTCGGTAGCCCTCTTCATAGAGGCGTAAGACATCTTGTGATTGCATAAGGTAGCCTAGTTAAGCTTGTTTTTATCGTCTAGATTGAAGTTCTAAGGCTTGTACCTTTCTAAGGTTAGTGGGTAGTGACTTCAGCATGGGCAAATGACTCAAGAACCCCACACTGTCACTCAAAACTTAAAGAAAGCACTACATATTTTAATAATCTTCTCCCTATTCCTCAGTCTCTTCTCTTTCATGCCATGACTCAAAAAATCGTATTTGCCCTTTTGTGGATAGGGTTTAGCCTGTATGCCTTTGTCTTTGCGCCGCCAGCCCAGCCCGACACCTTTGATCTCATTATTCAGCTCTCTTCGGGCCAGTGGGAGGGCATTAACCCCGCCATCGTTGCCTTGTTTAACCTGATGGGCATTTGGCCCATGGTTTATGCCTGTCTTGCCCTGATTGATGGCACTGGTCAAAAAATACCGGCTTGGCCATTCGTCACCGCATCTTTTGCCGTTGGAGCCTTTGCGCTACTGCCCTACCTGGCCCTACGCGATCCTAACCCTACCTTTACGGAAAATAAAACGGAAGATAAAACGGAAGATAAAACGGAAGATAAAACTGGAGATAAAACAAAACTAATCAGCCTGCTCGATTCGCCTTGGACGGGCCGAGCTTTGGCCTTAGGCAGCGCTGTGTTACTCAGCTACGGTTTGCTCAATGGCCATTGGGCCGATTTTGCTCAACAGTGGCAAACCAGCCAGTTCATAAATGTGATGAGTCTTGACTTTTGTATGCTGTGCGCTGTTGTTTCGCCTTTGGTAAAAAGCGACATGGCAAAAAGAGACCTTAACAGTCCAGTCCTTTTTTGGGCCGCTGTCCTTATTCCGCTCTTAGGTGTTGTTTTTTATCTTTCAGTTCGTCCGCCGCTGCCTGCTGGCGATCGCTCAACTGCCATTTCTGCTGAAGCCTAAGAAAGCCTTTATAGCAACATCTACAGCATTATCTACAGCATTATCTACAGCATCATAATGGCAGTGCATTCGTGTTCCGTCTGCTGAATAACGGCGTGCAGATAACGAATGCCAGGAAAATTTATGTCAGTTTCTCAACGGCGCTGCGCAAAAATTGCTTTACAAATTCATCTCGTCTATTGAGCTGGTATTGCTGTTCTACTACCGCTTGAATTCCACCATCACCCCAGTCCTGGTTGGCCTGAAAGTAGGTGATAAAGCTTTTTCCTGCAATTCGCGTCAGATAGGCCGCACTCGCTCCCTGTACTAGCTTACTCGCCACCGCTGTTGCCGGATTCACCTGTAGACCCACCGATAGTAGTTTCATGGCGCCTTTGGCGAGACTCAATGCCGCCATCGTTTTCGCGAGCGATACTGCCAAAGGTTTGGCCTCTTCAATGCTCATTTCAATTCCATAAACTCGGCCTAGCTCTACCACCATTTGAGTATTCACGGCAGCCGTTGCTAGCATATCTACCCCAGGTAGTGGCATGGCGGCGAGTACACCAGCGCCTATCCACTGATAGCGATCTACAATACTGTCGGCCTGCTGCGATCGCTCACCTGCCAACACAAACCGAGCCTCTTCGCCAATTTGCTGTGACTGAGAAAGCAAATTATGCGCAATCAAGTCTCGGCCTTCGCGCCTGAGTATTGTTGTGATTCTTTCAATCAAATCAGAAATCTCTGGATCGGGCTGAACGATGGTTCCATCGCCGAGCCTGACAGGGGCGGGCTTGGCCGCGATCGCAACAACATCTTCAGCCTTAAGCAAGCGGTTTGTACGTTCCCGCAATCGCTGCAAAATCTGTTCTTTTTCTTCAGGCAAATAGCGATCGCACTTATTAAACACCAGCAGCGATCGCTTTCCAATCCCTACCAGCATTGCTAACGGCTCATACTCTACCCGGTGCAAATCGTTATCAACAACAAACAACAACAAATCTGCCGCTACTGCCCAACCTTTTGCCACCTGCGATCGCGCCTCTCCAAACACCCCTGCCTCTAGCAGCCCCGGCGTGTCTGTAATCAAAATCTCCCCTGCCCCCTCGCTCTCCTGCCCCCGACTATCTCCCCGACTATCTCCCCGACTATTCCTGAGTGCAACCCGGTAAGTCTGCGCCTTTGCCGTTGTTCCCAGCGTCGCCGCTACCGTTCCGGCCATTTCGCCGAGCAAGGCATTCACCAATGCCGTCTTCCCTGCCGACCCCAGCCCAAACACAACCATTTGAAACACCTGGTCCTGTAGTCTTTGCGCCAATGCCTCAGAGCGAGCCACCAATGCCTGCCGCGCGATTTCATCTTCTATTTGGCTTACTTGCTGTGAGGCGGCCTGTAAGCTCACTGCCGCCACTTGATCAGGCGCTTCAGGCAAGGTTACCACTCGGTTTCGCTTAGGCCGTAAAAACAGCCAAGCGTAGTAAGTGAGCACGCCCAAAGCAGCAGCCATAGCTAGCACAATCAGCACAATAATCAGCTGAGCGAGCAAGGGTGACAGCGTAGCCATGGCTCGGTAAAGCTGCCCTAGTGAGCTAACGGTGGTCAGCAAAGTCACTAGAATCATTAGGAAGGCGATCGCGCTTAGTAGTACAACAGAACGACGCATAGAACTTCTCAGAAAGACCAGTGCTTGAGCATGCAATACCTATTGACTATAGCTAACTAGAAGAGCTTATACACTTCATTACTGGACGGTAAAGCTTAAGAAAACGCTTCCTGCCTGCTCACCCCTTGTCACGGGCACTGTACCGCTCTCTACATTGCTCAGCGCGGCGCTATAGCCATAACCGACATCTACACCCTGCACCGTTCCTTTCCCGCCTTCTTGAGCCAGCACTGTCCAAAATTTGCGGGTGCTAAAGTCGGGAGAAACCGCCATCCAGGTGCGATCGCCCTCTGCATATGCCCCCACCGGCTCACCGTTAATCGTCAAATTATCCCGGTTATAAATAGAGGCTCTTGCCGATCCGCCAAAGTAAACGCTGCCATCTGGTGCGCCTGCAATGTCCCCAAGCCGCATAGCATTCGCCTTTCTATTGGAGAGTCTTGGAAAACTCATTTGGGAGGTGACTAGCGCCCCGGTAACCGGATGCACTCTTGCATAGTAGGCAAGATGCGCTGCGCCGCTGTTGTGCAGCTGAGAATATTCATCTATGCGAGAGACAAAAGGCTTGGCTTTACCATATTGTTCATCTTCGCTCATCGGCTGACCGCGCCAGCGAAAAATCGTTGCCGTACCGGCGCTTTCGCCTGCAATATACAGGTAGCCATCGCGGCCCAAGGTAGCCCGATACAGCCGAGTGTCGGCAACATTTTGCCTAATGGTTTCAGCCCTGTCACTAAACAAAGACCACTGCACTTCTCCGGTAAAATCCAACGCTTCTAACCGAGCAATTTGCACTGGATTGCGGTTGTTTTGTAAATCTACAAAAGAAGTGTTGCGAAAGCTGGTGACATACACCAATTGTTTGCCTTGGCAGCTGAGGACTTCTACATCGGTAACGGCAGTATAGTCACGAACCTTCGAGAATATTTTTGTGTTTTCATTGTTGTATAAATGAACAGTTTTAGCGGCGATCGCACCCACATACCCATCCGGGGAAATCGCGACTCGGCTCACATCGGCCAAGGGCAATTCACTCAGCACCTCACCGCTGGCCACATCTAGCTTTACAATTTTATTCTCCACCGCCAGCACCAACGTACTGCCCCCATCAAAAGCCAAATCACTGATGCGACTGGTGCGACCGGGAAAGCTCACGGTCAGCGCAATCTCTCCCGTAGCCGGATTCACCCAGTGAAGTAGCCCGCCCGAAGCGCTGTTAGTAGCCGCGATCGCGCCCTTTGGCGTCATCACCACATCAACGCCCTGCTCACCCGGCAGTGCCACACTCGCCGTCAAATCCACATTGGCGCTATAACGACCGCCTTGCGTCGTCACCGATTCGTTCAAACTGCACACCGAGGCGTTGTCATCAGTCAGGGTGGGCAATGCACGATTGGCCACTACATGAGTTGCTGAACTGGTTGCAGCAGGGCTAGTAAACTGGCCTTTAAACTGGCCTTTAGAATGGCTTGCAAAACGGCTTGAACCACAGGCAAACGCGAAGAGTGCAACACCGATGCCTACACCCAAATGAACAGGTCGCCAAGGAAATAAAGTCATCGCTTATTAGGCTAAGTGATTAATCACGGAAGGTTTATAGAGGCTTTATAGAAGCTATAGGTAGATGCAGTCTTGCAGAGAAGTTCTTAAGTTTTAGTTATAGCAAAAGGATTTCAACCACAGCGCACAACGCGCACAATGGGCATGAAACCCTAGCTGGTTGGTCAGGTCTTGGGCGATCGCCTCAAAATCTTCCTCATTTCTGCCCTTTTTCCTTGCCGTATAATGCCACTGGTGCCCCCACCATTTACTTCTCAACCGTAAGGGAAACTTAAGGAAAATTAGCGCTATGGGACTCTTTGATCAGGTCATGAAAGCCGTTGCTGACCCCAGCCGTCAAGCCAGCGCCAGCCAGCTGACAAATATTTTGGGTGCGGCAAAGCAAATTGGTACTCAAAATAACGCGGATTCTGACACCATGCAGCAGGCCATGACTGTCATCGGCGGATTTGTACGCTCCGCTTTAAAGGAAAAGCGTCAGACCGAAGGCAACAGCGCTGCCCAAGCGCTCATTGAGCAAGGCTCAGCCAACGGCGCGGCGGTTATTCCCGCACTGTTTAGCAACTCACAGCTCACTGAAATGATCTCAGCGGTCGCCAGCAAAACCAATCTCAACACCAATCAGGTACAGGGCATTTTGCCGATGGTGCTGCCCCTCGTCATGCAGTTTTTGAGCACTGGCAACAAAAAAGGAGGCGCGGCTGTCACTGAGAGCAACCCCATCCTCACCGCCTTTTTAGATGGTGATGGTGATGGCGATGTAGACATGGGCGATATGCTCGGCATGGCCGGTAAGTTTATGTAAAGCCGATTCTGTAAGCGCTGTAGTAGCGCTGTATTAGTGCTGTATTAGTGCTGTAGAGGTGTAGCATGCAACGCCCCTACAGCGCCCACCCAATAACCGCCAATCATCACGACAAAAAACGTGACCCTACCAAAGCCCTACAAAATCTGAGATAAAAACGCCTGACTTCTTTCTTCTTTGGGATTATTGAAGAATTCTTCTGGGGTATTTTCTTCCACCAGCAGACCGCCATCCATCAAAACAACACGGTCAGCAACTTCTCGGGCAAACCCGACTTCGTGGGTGACGCATACCATTGTCATGCCGTCTTTGGCGAGGTTGCGCATTACATCTAGCACTTCGCGCACCATTTCAGGATCTAACGCCGAAGTGGGTTCGTCAAACAGCATGACTTTGGGCTGCATGGCGAGAGAGCGGGCGATCGCAACTCGCTGCTGCTGCCCGCCCGACATTTGCCCTGGAAACTTGTAGGCTTGCTCAGCGATACCCACGCGGTCTAGCAGCCGCATTGCAATTTCTTCGGCTTTGGCATTAGGCCACCGCCGAACCCAAATGGGTGCTAGCGTCACATTTTGCAGCACCGTTAAGTGCGGAAACAAATTGAACTGCTGAAACACCATGCCGACCTCGCGACGCACCGCTTCAATATCTTTGAGGTCGTTGGCAATGCGAACACCGTCAATTTCAATACTGCCTTCTTGATAGGGCTCTAGCGCGTTAAAGGTACGAATAAAAGTGGATTTACCCGATCCAGAAGGCCCCATCACAACGACCACTTCACCTTTGTAAACGTTCATACTCACGCCTTTTAGCACGTGGAAGCCGTTGTCGTACCACTTGTTCACATCTTTAGCCACAATCACGGCTTCAGAGCCAACAGCATGGCTAGTAGGAACGGAGACTTGGAGTTCGGGCTGGGTCATCAGTAGGGTTCCTCAGGTGGAATCAAAAAAAAAGAAAGTCGCAACTAGGCGAAAAAGCAGCTAGGCGAAAAAATTGAGTGTAGGCTAACGCAGGTCGGTATTGAGCGCTAACTCAATTTTTTGACTGCCGTAACTCATGGCATAGCAAAATATCCAGTAGATGGCGGCAATAAATAAATAGCCTTCCTTATAGTCGCCCAAGTAAGTAGGACTCGCCAGCAGGTTCTGACTGATGCCAAGCAGCTCAACCAAGCCCACAATCCCCAAAAGCGTCGTATCTTGAAACAAGCTAATAAACTGGCCGACAATAGCCGGAATGGCCGTTTTAAGCGCCTGCGGTAGCACAATTAAAGCCGTCGTCAAAAACTTGTTGAGCCCCAGCGACTGCGCAGCTTCGCTCTGCCCTTGAGGAACGGCCTGCAAACCCGCACGCACATTTTCAGCAAGGTAGGCAGCACTAAAAATTGTGAGGCCAATAATGGCTCTCACGACGCGATCAGGGCGAACCCCTTCGGGTAAAAATAGCGGAATCAGCACCTGACCCATAAATAAAATGGAGATGAGCGGCACGCCTCTAATCAGCTCGATATAGGCAACGGACAAGGCCCGAACAATAGGGAGCTTACTACGGCGGCCTAACGCCAACAGCACACCCGCCGGAAAGCACAGCACAATGCCGCTAATGGCCAATAGCAGCGTCAGCAGCAGGCCGCCCCAGTTATTGGTAGATACACTCTTGAGTCCAAAGTCTAAATTTAGGGCATAGGGCAAGCGCCATAGCACCTGATACACCGCAATAAAGCCCACTAGAAACAGGATTGTTTTGCTAATCCAGGCAGGAATGACAGGAATCGATATTCGACTAGCGAGCTGCCAGCCAGCGACTAAGCTGCCGCCCAGCATGACAATAATGCTGTAGAACAAGCTAGGGCTCATTGTACCGCGCCCAAAGAAGGGGCCACCGCCGAGTAGATACAGCGCGATAAAGTAAGAGACAAACCAACCGGCTGAAATCCACTTAATGGCACCGGTAAATTTGCGTCCTAGGGCTTGGCCCAAAGCAGCACCGCCGACCAACAACAAGAGTGCGCCCAAAATATGGGGCATGTAAGGCCGGGTCATAGGCAGCAGAACAAAGAAAAGCGCTACACCCCCAAGGCCAATCAGCAGATTGCGGCCAAAAAGCGACTTTTGATTGCGCGCTAACGCCCCCCAGGTCAGACCCGCTAACGCCATGACCATGCCCAACACCGACCACACTCGCCAGTACGAGTCGGGCGGATAAAGGCCCGTCATAAAGTTGCCAAAGTTTGCCACAATCACTGACCAGTCGGCCTGGGTGAAGGCCCAAGTGGTGAAGCTATAAGCAACCGACCCTAGTATCAGCAGCAATACAACGGTCAAAATGCTGTTAAACCAGCTGTTGAATAAATTTTTGCGGCCCCAGGCAACTGGGCCGGTTGATATAACCCTTGGTGCGCCGCGTTCTACGGGTCTTGAGCTAGCTGTGATCATGGCTTAGCGCTCCTTAAATTGAACGGCTTTGTTGAGCTGATTCATATTGAGCGAAATGAGTAGATTAATAGAAAGATAGGTCGCCATCATCACTAAAAACACCTCAATCGGGCGACCTGTTTGGTTAAAGGTGGTGTTGGCTACCGAGTAAAGATCAGGGTAGCCAACAGCAAAGGCCAGACTGGAGTTTTTGGCGAGGTTGGCAAATTCGCTGTTTAAAGGCGGAATGAGCACCCGCAAAGATTGAGGAAATATCACTAATCGCATGGCCTTGTCGTTACTGAGGCCCACCGACCGAGCCGCTTCCCACTGGCCTCTGGGTACAGACTGAATGCCCGCTCTCACAATTTCGGCAATGAATGCGCCGGTATAAAAGGTTAAACCCGTGAGCGCTGCTGCGTAAGACATTGACATTTCTAGGCCGCCAACTGCGCCGCGCGCGGCATCTACGGTGGGGGTTGTCCAGTTAAAGGCCAGTAGGATAATGGCGACTGCTGCGATCGCAATCCCAATCAGCACGCCTAGCAACGCCTTGCCGTCTTGCCCGTCTTCTAACATGCTTTTTAGCCGTATCCGCCAAACCACCAAAGCAGCAGCAGCCAAAGCGACCAAAGCCACTATCCACAGGCCTTCAGGATTGGTAAAGAGGGCAATCAGCCCGCCCTTAAAGTACAGTCTGTCATCGGGTGAGTCGGTCAGCAGCAAAAAATAATTCACCACCAGCACCACCGCGATCAGCGCCAAGTCGGCAATACGCGCTATCCAGCCCGCTATCCCAGCGGCAAAGCGACCCTCCCGAAACGCGCTTACTGCCCGCCACATGAGGCCAAACAACAGCATTGAGACCGCCAACAGCATCAACCCCACCCATACCTCGTCTGACAGTCCAGGCCCGACTAAATTGAGCTTGTTATTACTGGCAATCAGCCAGGGATTGTTTGGGCTAGGAAACAGAATTTGGTTTTCCTTACGAGGAAATGCCAAATAAACCGCAAAGTACCAGAAAAACAGCTGTAGCAACAGCGGTACATTGCGAACTAAGCCTACATAAGCTCGGCTGAGCTTGAACAGCAACCAGTTGTTAGAAAAACTTGCAACGCCAGCGGCAACCCCTACAATGGTCGCCGTAATGACGCCTGCTGCCACCAATCGCAAAGAGTTAACAATGCCTGTTTGGACAACTTTTATGTAAGAGTCTTGGGCGCGATAGTTTAATAGGTCTTCACCGACGGCAAAACTCGCCGGGTTCTTAAAAAAGCCAAAGCCAAAGTTAATGCCGCTACGAGACATGTTACGGCTGAGGTTACCAAATAAATAGGAGAAGAGCGCCGCCACGGCGATGACTAAAATAACCTGAAAAGCTATCTGCCAAAACCTTTCGTCCCGCAGCAGCGATCGCAAGCTGAAAGAGGGTTTAGAGGGGGTATTTGCCATAGATTATTTCACAGTTCTTAAGTTGTGCGCCTCATTTGCGGGCCTTAAAAGAGTGCATTTAAAAAGAATAGACACTCATATTCGCCACTATGTCAGCAATGCTGTGCAGTTTCAGTCTGCATTTTTACAGTCTGTAAACTTATTATTGATCAGTCATTAGCCAGTCATTGGCCAGTACTTTCATACAGAATAAGGCTATTGGCTATTTATCATAAGCCCTGCAATGCAACAATCTGGAAAGTAGAGAGCTTTCTCGATCTGAGTTGTCATCTTTTTTAATAGAACACAATATTTAGAGCTATCAACTGTTACAAAGCATACAGAAATATTTATAAGCAAAAAAGTCGCCAGTCACTAACGCGGACTGGCGACTTTACTCAATCATGAGTTTAGCTGGTTGCTCTATTCAAACCATTAACAGAACAAACCATTAACAGAACAAACCATTAACAGAACAAACCATTAACAGAACAAACCGTGCCTTTAGAGCACTTTTAGCGGAACGGAGGAGAATAGAGAAGGCCGCCGTCTGACCAGAGTGCATTTTGGCCGCGTGGCAGCTTAAATACCGATCCTTCACCCAAATTGCGCTCGTAGATTTCGCCATAGTTACCGACTGCTGCAACTGCCCGAGCAGCAAAGTCATTCGGCAAGCCCATGTCGGTGCCCAAGGTGCCCTCAGCTCCGATAAAGCGGAGTACGTTAGGATCTTCGCTAGAAGAAGCCTCTGCAATATTGGCGGAAGTCAGGCCCAGTTCTTCAGCTTCAATCAGCGCGTAGGTCACCCATTTGACTGTGTCAAACCAGGCAGAGTCGTTGTTAATAGTCACAGGCCCTAATGGCTCCTTAGACATGGTGACTTCTAGCAGCTCATGCTCATCGGGGTTAGAGAGCGTGCTGCGGCGAGCAACTAGCTGAGACTTATCAGAGGTCATCCCTTCACAGCTGCCAGCTTCGTAGGCAGCGTAGGCTGCATCGGCATCTTGGAAGGTTTGAGGCTCAAAACTTACCCCGAGTTGACGCATTTGGTCGGTGAGGTTTAGCTCAGTGGTGGTTCCGGTTTCTACACATACTGACTTACCTTCAAAGTCAGCGAGTTCAGTGATGCCAGCGTCGGCACGCACCATCATGCCCTGACCATCATAAAAAGTCGTGGGGGCAAACTCCATACCCACGGACGTATCCCGACTAATTGTCCAGGTTGTGTTGCGCGCCAGCATATCGACTTCGCCACCTTTGAGCGCTTCAAATCGCTCGGTAGAGTCCAAGTCACGGTATTCAACCGCGGTTGGATCGTCAAACAAAGCAGCGGCTACAGCCTTACAGGTATCAACGTCAATACCTGCGTACTCGCCGCCTTCAACAAAGCTAAACCCAGGAATTCCACCATCTACACCGCAAACTAGCTGGCCGCGATCTAGCACTGTTTGCAGGCGGCTATTGGCCGCTCCGCCCTGAGTCACTTCACCTGTTGCATCGCCACCTGCATCTGGCGCGCCCGGTGCACCACAGCTAACCAACGGCAATACACTGATGCTCGCAGCGAGCATTAAACCCCATCTTTTCATATCAAACCTCACGCAGTTCTAAATCTAGGGAAACAATCTAAAAATATTGGCTCCTATATCTGACGGCTTGCAAGCTGACACAATAGATATGAGTAACCCTCAGCAGCGAATCTCATCACAAAGTCACAAAAGATTTTTATGCCTTCGGCTGAAGTTGATTGTAATTTCTTACAATCATCAACAAACTTAGAGATCGCTATTAAAGGTCGTTTAGTTCATATTGAACAAATTATCGAGAAGTCTTGGAGTAAGGCTTTCGCAATTATCGGCAATCGCATCAACATTGCACCGTCAGACACACTGAGCAGCAATTGCGCTCAACCTTATCATTATTTTTACAGAGAAATTCGGAGCTTTCTTAAAGTCACCAATGAGATTGCATAAAATTACAGAATTGTCATAAACCCAGTCAGTGCTGATACTATCGCTAGCCATAAATGATGGATGAAGAGAACAAAACAGCCGCTGAGTAATTTGCTGAGTAATTTGCTGAGTAATTTGCTGAGTAGTTTGCTGAGTAAGGTTTAGTCAATAACAGGATGAAAATAGGTAACGTAAAAGACAAACCTATAAAAACAAACCTATGCCTGCTGAGACATTTCGCGAATGAGGGGCATACGGCTGCTGATGTACTGGCTAATCGCAGGCAGGTGGTTAGGATCAAAAGCAGGATCAGACTGAAGCGAATCAATGAGCGATCGCACCAAGTTAGAGTCGTCTAACGCAGAAAGTCGGTTGCCTGGAAAGGACTCTACTACAGACCAAAGCTGACGGAGGAGACGAATGTCCATATAAAACCTTTAGATTATCTTTAGGTTTACCCTAAATTAGGGACATGTGATCAGCTGCTGCGGTTTAAGACACCCTTCTTAACACCTTTTTTAATCAGCAGTTAAGCAGCAGCAAGGGGGCTCTGGCAGGGTAACAACCAACAGGCACCCTATGTTTGCAAGCATATGTGTAGAATTTGAAAGCTCCGCATTCTAGTTCTTTGACTGCTTTTTTTGACTTGCTTATGAAACTGCTATGCATTAGTAACGGTCATGGAGAAGACGTAATCGCCCTGCGCATTCTAAAGCCGCTACGCCAAATGCAGCCCGATTTTGCACCCGATTTTGCGCCCCATTTAGAATCCCATTTAGAATTAAGTGCGCTGCCTATTGCCGGGACGGGGGAAGCCTATCGGGCTGCTGATGTGCCAATCGTGGGGCCGGTTCAGGCAATGCCCTCGGGTGGGTTTCTCAACCGCAGTTTGAAAGAGCTTGCTCGCGATATGAGGCAGGGCTTACTCTCCTTAACGCGATCGCAAATTACTGCTATCAAAGCCTGGGCCAAAACCGGCGACATCGTGTTGGCAGTGGGCGATATTGTACCGTTGCTATTTGCCTATTTAAGCGGACGGCCTTATATCTTTGTCGGCACTGCTAAGTCAGAATACTGGCTGCGCGATGAGCGCGGTAAACTGCCCATTACGCAGGCCTTTCCAGCTAGCCTCTGCGCGCAGCTAGAGGGATGGTCAGGCTCAGTGTATCTGCCTTGGGAGCGCTGGCTGATGTCGCGCGATCGCGCCTTGGCCTTATTTGTGCGGGATAACCTCACTGCCCATCAGCTGCAAACGCTGGGTATTGCGGCCCAGTGTGCTGGCAACCCCATGATGGATGGGCTCACATCCACTGGCCAGCTCACAGCGCTACTCAAGCCGCTGCGCCAGCTGCCGCCTGCCCCCCAAATTGATGCGATCGCACCCAATGGCACAGCCAAAGCCACCGCCCTTTATGTCACCCCAAAACAGCAGCTCAATCCACCGCTCACCCTAGCGTTGCTCCCCGGATCTAGAGCGCCTGAAGCCTACCAAAACTGGGAGCGCATTTTAGCGGCGGCCCCCAGCTTGAGCCACAGCTTTCCCTATCGCCCGCTGATTTTGCTAGCCGCGATCGCCCCTTCTCTGTCACTCACGCAGCTCCAAACCCGCCTGTCTGACTGGCACCCTGTCCCCACCGCTCGTCCCTACCTCACCTTTACCCAAGGCAACCTCACCCTACTGATTATCACCGACGCCTATAGCGACTGCCTGCACGAAGCTGACCTGGCGATCGCCACCGCTGGAACCGCGACCGAACAATTCGTCGGCCTTGGCAAACTCGCCATTACCCTCCCTGGGCCCGGCCCTCAGTTCACCGAGTCGTTTGCCACGGTTCAAGCTAAAATGCTCGGCCCCGCCGTCCAAATCGTTTACAACCCTGAAGAAATCGGCCCTACTCTCACCAAAATCCTCAACGACCCCGACCGCCTTCAGCTCATTTACCAAACCGGCAAACAGCGAATGGGAGCGCCCGGCGCAGGCAGCGCGATCGCCCGCCAAATTAGCCAAATCCTGAAAACCCTGTCATCTCCAATCCAAAATAAAACATGACCACTCAAACCATTTTGCCGCTCACCACCATCGCCCAACAAACCCAACAGGCCGCCCGCCAACTCGCGCAGCTCAGCGAAACCGATAAAAACGCCCTGATTGAATCTGTCGCCCAGTCCCTAGAAGCCGCCACCGACGAAATCATCACCGCCAACCAGCAAGATCTCACCACCGCCCTCGCCAATAACCTCGCAAAACCCCTCTATGGTCGCCTAAAGCTTGACAGCGTTAAGCTCAAAGCCGCCATTCAAGGCGTTCGCAGCGTTGCCATGCTCCCCGACCCCACGGGCCAAGTCACCCTGCACCGCCAGCTCGACACCGGCTTGGTACTCAAACGCATCGGCGTCCCCCTCGGCGTCCTCGGCATTATCTTTGAATCGCGTCCGGACGCCGTCATGCAAATCTCAGCCTTGGCGCTCAAATCGGGCAACGGTGTAATTCTCAAAGGTGGTCGCGAAGCCATTCACTCCTGTACCGCCCTTGTCAAAGCAATCCGCCAAGGCATTACTGAGGCGGGCTGCGATCCCAATGTGGTTCAGCTCCTCACCACCCGAGAAGAAACCAACGCTCTTCTCGCCCTCGATAAATATGTAGACCTCATTATTCCTCGCGGATCTAACGCCTTTGTGCAGTATGTTCAAAACAATACCCGTATTCCTGTGCTTGGCCATGCCGACGGTATTTGTCACCTATATATAGATGAAGCCGCTGATATTGAACAATCCACACGCATCGCGGTGGATTCCAAAGCCAACTATCCTTCTGCCTGCAATGCCATCGAAACATTGCTAGTCCATCAAGACATTGCTGAAAAAGCATTGCCTGCGATCGCCCAAGCGCTACAAGCCGAAAGCGTAGCCCTGCGAGGAGATGAGAAATCTCAGCAAATTTTGAGCAATACGCCCCATCTCAATATGCTCAATATTGAGGCAGCTACTGAAGAAGACTGGGCCACCGAATACAGCGACCTCATCCTCGCCATTCGAGTTGTCGATTCATTAGCCGCTGCCATTGATCATATTAGTGAGTATGGATCGCGACATACAGAGGCGATCGCCACTACAAACCCATCTGCCGCCGAGACCTTTTTATCCCAAGTAGATGCCGCCAACGTGTACCACAACTGCTCTACTCGCTTTGCCGACGGCTTCCGCTATGGCTTTGGCGCAGAAGTCGGCATCAGCACCCAAAAAATGCCCCCTCGCGGCCCTGTCGGACTAGAAGGCCTGGTTACTTACAAATACCAGCTCATCGGCGATGGCCATATCGTCAGCACCTACTCCGGCGAAAATGCCAAACCCTTTACTCACAGCGATTTGCCCTTGTAGCGCTTTATCCCTCATTCTTCATCCCTCATCCCTCATTCTTCATCCTTTTCTTACATGGATACTATCCACATCAACGGCATCAAAGCCTTTGGCTACCTTGGCGTGCTCAAAGAAGAAAATACCTTGGGCCAGTGGTTCATTGTTGATCTTAAAATCTCTATCGATCTTTCAGCAGCGGGAAAAAGCGACGCGCTTGCAGACACGCACAGCTATGTCGAGATTGTTCAAGAAACTACAAGGCTCATTCAAACTCAAAAATATCAGCTCATTGAGCGTTTGGCCGATGCGGTTGCAACCCACGCGCTTAAAAGCGACAGTCGCATTCAACAGATCACCGTAAAAGTAACTAAGCCCACACCGCCTATTCCCAACTTCGCTGGCACCGTTGCTGTCGAGATTACGCGTCAGCAATAACAGCGCTGCCGCCAATCCAAAACTAAAGACCAGAAATTAAAGACCAGAAACTAAAGACCAGACATTAAAGACCAGAAATTAAAGACCAGAAATTAAAGACCAGACATTAAAGACCAGATTGAGTCACAAGCAGTGCTCACCCTAGCGAAGATAGCGGAGCTTGCGCCTTGGTGGAAAGGACATTTCCGTAGCAGCGAACCTTCTGTCAAACCCTCTGTCAAGCCTTCTGTCAAGCCTTCTGTCAAGCCCTCTGTCAAGCCCTCTGTCAAGCCTTCTGTTAAGAGGTGCGAGCAGCAGGGCTTTGGTATATTGGGTTAGGCAAACTTAAAACAAGACCACTTGTTGGGGTATCCTTTTGAGGAAATTCACCCAAGACATGCGTGCAACCAGAAAGCAAAACCAGAAAGCAAAACCAGAGAGCAGAACCAGAAAGCAAAACCAGAAAGCAGAACAAGCGACCAAAGTAAAGTACTTATGCGTAGCATTAGAAACGATTGAAGTCTGTGTAAACAGTCACTGTAAATTCATCTGAAACTGTCAATTAAACCTGTATTCTTATGCAGGATCACTGATACTCTCAGCGATCTTCAATCACGTTTGACTAATGTTTAGAAAGTTTTGCTCAAAAGTTTTGATCATGAATTTTGCCTAAAAGTTTTGATCATGAATTTTGCCCAAAAGTTTTAATCACGAATTTTGCCCATGTAAAGCAGCTACCTTAGCCCCCTTTTAATTCTCAGTTCTTTCTTCAGTGCCCCTCCAGAGATAGCTTTATGCGCGAGTGCTTCCTTTTTTTGTGTGTTGGCGCAACCCTGCTAACAACGCTGGGCGCGGCTCCCGGAACAGTGCGCCGAGCGATCGCACAAACCGAACCGACGCCACCCATGATAGCCGCCTCCACCGTGGGCATCGGCGCCACTGCTGACTCTACTTGCCCAACCATCCCAAATGCACGCAACTACGATGTCATTGTGTTTGGCGACGAAGTACCGGGCGTGATGACGGCCTTGCAGGTACAGCGAGAACTTAAGGCTAAAGGCCACAGCAGTCGGGTTGCCATCATCACAGAAGGCAATACTAACAACAGCCTGGGAGGGCATTTGGTCAGAGGCGGACTCGCCTATCTTGACCGGAACCAAGTACCGCCTGCTTTGCGATCGCGCTATGGCGTTTTTGGTCAGCCCAGTCGTCTCTATCAAGAATTTTTGCGCTTAGGTCAGGTCAACACCATTGCCCTAGACAGCGCTATCGTCTCACGCGGCTTCTCTAGAGCCCTGCAAAGCAGCGGCATTGAAGTGATTGATAAAGTGAGCCTGGGCAGCGTTCAAACCGCTGGCTCAAAAGTATGTGCCCTAACGGCCAGCGGCAGAACCTACAGCGCCGAACAATTTATTGATAGCAGTCAGGCCGGAGAATTGGCCGCTGCCAGCGGCGTAGAAATGATGAGGGGGCTAGAAGCATTAGGCTTTCCAGACAGCGCCTTGAGCTTGGGGCTCATGATTGACCTTTACGATGTCACGGTCGATCAGTTTGCGCAGATGGAAAAAGATCTCATTTACCGCTACTTTGACCCGCAAGACCGAGCCGCTCAGCGCTGGCTAAACAATGCAGCAGGCGGCGATCCGGTGAAGCGTCAAGAGCTACTAAAGAGCATGGTAGACTTCAACGGCCAACCCAAGCTGCTACATCGGGGCACTCCCGACTCAGCCGATGTGCGCTCCTTGGCGTTTAGCATTTTGGTGCATGGCTATTTGGAGCAAGAGTACGATCTCAAATCCTCTGGCTTCTTGTTTGATCGGGCAAATATTGCGGTTTTAAACGACCGACTCAGCTTTAATGCGCTGCTGTTTTACGCTGACTCTGAAACGGCGCAACGGCTTAGCTTTTCAGGCGCTGTGCCTACCGCTGAAATGAAGGCCACCGCCGACAAAATCAAAGTTCTCTTTGAAAAAATTGGCGTGCCACGCGTCGAGATTATGGACGAACTCTACATCCGTAATGCTGGGCAAATTGCCAATTCGGTAGATGAGCTTTCAGCAACGCTCATGGCCGCAGGGGGCCTGCCCGAAAATGAGGCGATCGGGACATTTGGCTACCATTTGGATGATCGTGGCGGCATTGAAGGACTAGAGGACAAAGTAGATACGACTGTGCTGCGTCTATTTAACTTTGAGCATATGCCGGTGTTTAATTACGGATTTCGCCATACGCTACCGCTCGAAAAAGAAAACTTGTCGGTACTGGGGCCTGCTTCGGGCTTTGGCGGACTCGGCACGACGGCAGGGCGCATTGTGGAATTTAATGTGAGTGTCGGAGAGGGATTGGCGATCGCGATCGCCGATGCCATGACTGAAGAGCGATCGCTCCACAGCATTACCAATCAAGAAATTCGCCGCGATCTGAGCCAAAGAAACGGAGGGCAAGCGCCTGCCACCTACGGCTATCGCACCGACAGCTTTCGAGCCATTGCCACCTTAGAGCGACGATTTAGAGGGATTGACTACGAGCAAAACTACTTAGCCCAAGCCCAAGCCTTTATTGAACAGGGCAACCCGATAGAAGCCAATAGAAAGCTTTCGCGGGTGCTTGTGCTTAATCCTCGCAGCGCCGAAGCCTATCGGCTCAGAGGTTTAATTGAGGCCGAAGCAGGCAATCGCCCCCAGGCCCAAAGAGACCTAGAGCAGGCGATTACCCTCTATCAGGCCCAAGGCAATGTCGATTCAGCCGACTCTGTGAGAATCGCCCTAGCTGACTTGCTCGACTGATCTATCAATGCGGGACTGGGTAATTACGCCTCGCGCTTTTTTAAGTTCACTGGGCGAGCCATTCACCCTCACACAAAAGGAGCGAGGAATATCAGGATTTCCTTTTTTCTTTTGAGCGAGCGGCTGGTTGGCTAGTGCCTGCTTACCTGAGAGCCAACCCAAGAGACCGCCTGCCAAGGTTAAGCCCACTGCCAGCAGTCGAGTAAAACTGCTATCGGCAGCAATATCGGTCCAGGTTGCGATACTGGTCACCACCAAAATACTAATTAGCGCACCGTAAAAGCCACCTAGTAAAAAACCGGCTTCACCCCCGATGGTTGTCCCTATCGCTTCTACATCGGCTTCAGGATCAGTATATCCTTCCACCAAAACCTTGGGCTCGGCAATACCCGTAGCCAAAATAGCGGTACGAGCCTCAACAGCCGACTCTCTTGTTTTAAACACACCCACAATATTACTGTGTTGGGGTGACGGGGTTTTGGCAGCCATTTGCGCCGGAATTTGAGCAGTCATCAATGATTTCTCCATGAATACCAACAGGTACTAGAGAGCCGACAGCCCTTGCAAAACAAGCGATATGCCGCCGACTAATATTCTTATAGATTATTCTTCTAGGTTCTGTTGTTAACGCATTAATGATGACAAAACGACTGGCACTTATTATCTACAGCCCGATAGAGGGCAGGCAAATAAATAGACTCACGTTGTCCTTATGCTCTCTCATTATCTCTCAGCCAAACGCTAGAGGCTTCTCGACTTTTCTCTCTCTCTTTCGATCATCTATCTTTTAAGCATCTATCCTGTAAGCATCTAAGTAGGTAGGTCGAATTGATTTGTAGATACTGAACGCCCCCTCAATCCCCCAAGTTTGGGGGAAGCCGGATTGCTGAGCTATTTATTCTGCTACAGGGTCGGAATGCTGAGCCGCTGGCCTAGCGTATGAGCCTGATGAGTCAAGTCCATAAGCAGCTGGGAGTAAACGCCTTCGCGCATACCGGGCGATCGCTCTTTGCCTGCATCTATACAGCTCACCCAGTGGTCTATCACTCTGACAAAAGGCGCAATCCGTCCGTCTAAATACACCTTTGGGAAATCAAACGCTTTGGGCACGGGCATCTCTTTGGGCTCAGCGCCTGGCTCGCTAAAGTACACCTTAAAGCCATTGACATAATCGGTTTGGCTAGGGTTGCCAATCACCAGTGTGCCTTTGTCGCCATATACTTCTATCCAATGGCCGCGTCCGGCATAGCTGACAGCGCTAAGGGTGATTTGGCAGAGCGTTTTGTCAGCCAGGGTGAGGGCGATCGCACAAACATCATCTGAATCGACCGGCTTCATTTCTCCCGTTTCTGGGTCGGGTCGCTCGGCAATAGAAGTGCTTAGCGTGGCGCTAATGTCAGCCGCTGGGCCAAACAGCCAGTTCACATAGTCAAAAGTATGAGAGCCAATAGAGCCCAGCGCACCGCCGCCGAGTGCCTTTTGCGCATACCAGTCCCAGGCTCGCTGAGGGTTTGCCCGGCTAGAGGCCAGCCAGTCTATTTTAATCAGGCGCTTGTGGCCCACGACGCCTTCGCTTAGTAATTGCGCAAAGTACTGCCATGCCGGAATGTAGCGAAATTCAAAGTCGGGGACAATAACGACGTTGTTGTCTGCGGCGAGTTGTTGGAGGTGTTTTGCTTCATCGACCGAGAGGGTCACGGGCTTTTCGAGCAGGAGGTGTTTTTTGGCCTGAAGAATTTGACGGGCCATGTCGTAGTGAGCAAAGGGGGGGGTTGCTAGCGTGACTGCATGAACTGTGTCTTGATCCAGGATTTCCGAGAGGGAGTGACTAGCGAGGCTCGCGCCGCAGCTATCGGCAACGCTTTGGGCTTTGGTGCGATCGCGATTCCATACCGCCACCACCTCAGTGCGATGATGCGCCTGCAAACCTGGAATATGAACCTTTTGCCCAAACCCAGTGCCCACGACGGCAACGCCAATCTGTGCCATATGCTCAAAACCCCTTAAACTGACAGCTTTAAAAAGCATACAGGAATGCTTTACAGCGCAACGGCTTGATCAAGGCAGCGCTTTTTTGTAAACACATCCGAACATATCCTACAGTATGCAAAAATTCCGCTCGTACCTTACGATCAGAAAACGATCAAAAAAATATAGTTTAGAAAGCAATTGTCTATGTCAAAACAGTTGGAAGAAAGAGTAGCGTTTTTAGAGGCTGAGGTGACCCGCCTCCGCGAACTGATAGAAAGCAAGTCATCATCTGAACCTGAGTGGAGACAGATGATTGGAATATTTGCTGACGATCCTGGTTTTGCAGAAACGGTACGTTTAGGTAGAGAGTATCGTGACTCTGATTCTTTGGTTTTGGAACCAGAAGACACCGAAGCTCAGGTAACACCCACACCAGTAAGAGCACCAGCAGCACTTGCTTCTGGGGTTTTGACAACCGATTCAAAAGAGCCGCTCAGTGAAGGCGTGAATGTACATTCTTGATACCAACCATGTAATTGCTTTAGAGAACGGCACAGCCACAGCTCAGAAGCTCATACAGAAATGGGATACGGTTTCGATTGAACCAAAAGTTATAACAAGCATCATCAGCTACAAAGAACAAATAGCCGGTTGCCTCGCATCAATTAACAGAAAAAAAATAACTAGTGACCAGTCAGTAAAATCATACAAACGACTCCAGTTACTACTTAGATTTTATTGCGGGATGACTGTTCTTGAATTTGACGCTGACGCTGAGAAAATCTTTCAAAATCTTAGAAAAGTCCACCCTAGAACAAGTGCAAATGATCTAAAGATTGCGTCAATAGCGCTGGCTAATGACGCTGTACTGCTAACTCAAAATATCCGCGATTTTGAGTCTATAGAAAGGCTGTCTGTAGAAGACTGGATAGCGCTTTAAAACTAAGTTCAAAGCGCTATCTCTTAAAGCGCTATCCAACAACAGCTAAGCCTTGGTTAAAAGAAACTGGCCGTTACCGTTGTATTCGCCATCGGCACTGGCGAAAATGGTGCCGAGCATGAGTAGGTACAGCCGCCACATACGGCGAAATTTGGCATAGTCCATGCCATAGTTGAGGTCTTTGACTTCGGCTTGGCTTGCGTCAAAGCGGTTGAGCCATGCGGTGAGGGTTTTGTGGTAGTTAATACCGTTGATGTACCAGCGGTTGATGGTTTTGAGGTCGCGATCGCAGCTGGGCACCGCGTCAAAATTCCAGTAGCGCCCATGGGGAAAAATATACTTGTGAGTAAATCCAGACGACATGTTGTTGGGTGTGCGCACGGTAATGATGTGAATAAACACTTTGCCGTTATCTGTAATCATAGAAGCTAGCTTTTGAAAGGCTTTGGTCAAATTACCCACATGCTCAAACACACCTACTGTCAAAATCTTGTCAAACTTTTCTGGGAAGTTCGCTTCGTTTAAGTCTCCCTCATACAGCGTGAACCGGCCAGAGCTGAGATAGCTGCTAGGGTCTTGCATTTTAGCGCGAATAAAATTGCATTGTTCATGGCTTAAGTTCAGCCCGGTGAACCGCACGTTTGGAAACTTAGACAAAATATAATTCGGCACGCAGCCCCAACCACAGCCAAAGTCTAAAATATTGTCGCCATCTTGAATGTCTAACCGCTCAATGATTTGATCGATCATATGCATTTGGCTCTCTTCTAAATTGGTGGCCCCCCGCTCCCACAAGCCCATGCTGTATTTAGGATAAATCACATCCCAGTTCCCCAACATTCGATTGAGCATTTCCTGAGGGAGATCGTACTGTAGCGTCATCAGGTCTTTAGCACCTTCAGCTACAGAGTCAGTTTCGGTGAGCACCCATTCGTAGGGTGCCAGCAGCCCCGGAAAATACTTGAAAAACACTGGCATAGAAGCATACATGGCGGCGCGCATGACACTATCTGGAATTTCTAGGCCGTTAATGTAGGCTTCGGCAAACGTCATCTGCGCTGCATTAAAGAGGCGACTGAGGGCGCGAGTCGCTTGGTAAGACAAAGAGCCCTTAGCACGGGTTTGATGGGCTAGCGGATGAGCCAGCGGATAGGCTGACGGGTGAGCTAACGGGTGAGCGGATGAAGGATCAAGAGAAAAATCAGCCTGAAGATTGTTGATTAATCTATCGGTAGAAGTCATGACTATACCTATGGTATGAGGATTAGATCAAATCATGAGCAATGGAATCACTTCACTCTGAATCCCTGAGCCCTCTCCTTAAGTCCCTGAGCCCTCAGGGAGAAGGGCGGGGGATGAGGACCCAGGAATTAACGACAGCAAGGACAGTATCAGCGCGCACTTCATTAACGCGCACTTTCCTAAGCAGATATAAACGAGCGAATAAAATCAGCAAGTGAACTACCATATGTCACGATATTTCCCAGTGTAGTCACAATCACCAAAGCAGAATTTAAGATTTCTAAAGGACGAGATAGTCTTTACACTGGTAGCTATGAATAAAACAGAACAGATTCTCTCTCACATTCCGGGCAATCCTTGGGTCGGCCTGCAAAAGGCAGATGAGCTATGGAACCGCTACAAAACCGGGCCTCATCCGGCGCAGACGGTGATTACGCTCGCCAATAGCCCGCTAGAGTCGGTGATTTATGATGTCGCGATTTGTGGTGGCACGCTGGGGATTTTGCTGGCTACGGCGCTGGTGAATAAAGGGTGGAATGTGGCAGTGTTAGAGCGGGGGATGCTGCAAGGACGCGATCAGGAGTGGAATATTTCACGGCGAGAGCTACAGATATTTGTAGACATGGCGCTGCTGAGTGAAGAAGAGTTGGAATGTGCGATCGCATCGCAATACAACCCCGCTCGCATCAGCTTTAACAGCAGCAACAATTTTAACAGCAGCAACAAGGGCAATAAAAACAGCGGTAAAGAACTCTGGGTAACCGATGTTCTCAACATTGGCGTAGATCCTAAATACCTACTTGAAACGCTCAAACAAAAATTTCTGGCCAATGGCGGCACCCTACTCGAACAAACCCCCTTTAAATCTGCAAGCATTCATCCGAACGGTGTCAGCATTCAAACCTCAGCGGCTACCACCACCACTCGCCCGCTCACCGCTCGCCTGCTGATAGATGCGATGGGTCATTTCTCTCCCATTGTGCAGCAGGCGCGGCAGGGCAACAAGCCAGACGCCGTGTGCATGGTAGTCGGCACCTGCGCCAAAGGCTACCAGAACAATGAAACGGGCGATCTGATTGCTTCATTTACGCCGATTAAAAATCAGTGCCAATACTTTTGGGAAGCTTTTCCGGCGCGTGATGGTCGCACAACCTATATGTTCACCTATTTAGACGCGCATCCGAGTCGGCCCAGCTTAGAACAATTATTTGAAGACTATCTCACGCTATTGCCTGAGTATCAAAATACTTCGCTTGAGCAGCTCGACTTTATCCGCGCCCTCTTTGGCTTTTTTCCCTGCTATAAAAACAGCCCTTTACAGTACAAATGGAACAGAACGCTGGCAGTTGGCGATAGTAGCGGCAGTCAGTCGCCCCTGAGTTTTGGGGGCTTTGGGGCGATGGTTCGTCACCTACAGCGCCTCACGCAGGGCATTCATGAAGCGCTAGATGCCGACTTACTCACTTGCAAATCGTTGGCAAAGCTCCAGCCTTACCAGCCTAATCTTGCCGTCACTTGGCTATTTCAAAAATCAATGAGTGTGGGGGTAAACCAAAAGCTACCGCCCGACAAAATTAATGAGGTGCTTTCTACTATTTTTGCAGAGATGGAAACCTTGGGCGACGATGTGCTCAAGCCTTTTTTACAAGATGTTGTACAGTTTCCGCCCCTAGCCCAAACGATGCTAAGAACGGCGACTCAGCATCCTCTACTGGTGGCGAGCATTTTACCGCAGGTGGGCTTGGGCTCGGTGGCGAGCTGGATGCGGCACTTTATTAGCCTGGGTGGGTACAACGCCCTTAATGCGGCTGAAGGCGCGGTCGATAGGGCGTTGGAGAAGTCGGCAACCAAACAATATGACGCTAACCGCTGGGTCGATGCACTCAAATACGGCTCAGGGGGCGATTACTAACAGGTCTTTCGCCGCCATTTTAAGGTCGGGCAATGCCGAGGATGCAACTAGCGCCTCTCCGCGCAGCCGAGTGATCTCATACTCTCCTTCAATTAGCCTACAGATGGTCAAGGTGGGCTGCTTTGGCTTGCCAAGATGCCGAAACCCACCCAATCCGGCGTAGTCTACGATCCAATATTCAGCAATTCCTAACGACTCATAGGCCGCGAGTTTTATCTCATAGTCATCTTGCCAGTTGCTCGAAACTACCTCAATGACCAGCTTTACAGTCGTTCCTTTTTCTACAGTAGAAGCCTTTTGCCATAGTGGTTCTGCCGCTAATGCCGCTTTGTCTAGCACAATGACATCTGGCTCATAGCCGGTGTCATCACCTAGCTTGAGGATACATTCGCGAGGAATGATGTAAGGATGACCAGCACGCCGGATCGCGATCGCTAACTCATCGTGAATCAGTCCAGCTAGCTCAGAATGCTGTCCTCTCGGCTTTGGCACTTGAAAAATTACTCCACGACGTAGCTCATATCGATATTCTGAATTCTGGGGGTACCACGCTATAAACTGCTCAAAGCTCACCGGCTTAGGCAGCGGTGCTATGGGCTGAGGTCTCTGCTCTGGGGGCTGTTCTGGGGGGCGTTTTATAGGTCGTTCAAATGCAGCAGTCATCGCAGATTAATCCATCCCAACTTGCACGACATCATTACTCATAGCTTAATTTTAGCAGCGATTTCAATACATACATGCTCTGGGTTTGTCACCTTGCTAGCTAAAACATTAACAAACAAAAAAAAGGAGATAACGCAAAGCCATCTCCCTCCAAGCAACATTTTATAGTTAATATCTCACAAAAAGTATCTCACAACAAATACGTCACAACCAGTATTCTACCGAGAGGAATATTGTTGTTATTTGTTGTTATAGCGCTTTAGGCGATCGCACTTTCTAACGTTGCAGATGCCGCTGGGCGAGTTTCTGTTGAACTTGGGCGACGGCGACGGCGATCGCGCAGTCTGGTTCCACCCACTACTTCGTATTGACTGCTATCTTTTCCGTACTTTATTTTCACGCTCATGAGCACATTCTCGGAAGAGATAGATAGATTCTGCTCTGCTTGTTCTATAGAATTAGCAGCATCATCGACAGCACCAAGTAGCTCGTTGTATTTAAGAATGGCTTGGCTAAGGTCGGTGACCTCTTTTTCAAACGAGGCAGTGGTGATGCCATTGCCCAGGTCGAGTTTAATACCAATAGAGCGCAGTCCGGCTAGGCGCTTTTGCGCTTTCAATAAAGTTGGAGATGTCTTCTTACGGCGTCCCATTTTGAGTTTCTGTTATCCTCTAATACTTATTACAGTTTAAATAGCGAGTCACGGCTGCTTTGTTGTTTCATCAACAGGGTTGCCGCTTTGCTGCTATCAAAGTGCCCGCCAAAAAGAACAAAAGCTACAGTCACTTAGGGCTACATTTACGCAGGTTTTACAATATCCGGAATAATTTATCAAAAAGTTTCCCGTATACATACGGGTTGCGAGGTATTTTTTGTCACCGGATATCTAAAGGTGAAGTCTAAAAGCCGTTGCACCTCTTGCCTCAGAGCCCCCAAGATTGGGGGCTGGGGGCATCCGGGAAGGTGATAAACGCCCTACCTTTAATAACACTGACCTACTTACAGCGTATTTAAGATCATCAGCAATCTATTTAAGATCACCAGCAGCAAATTTAAGATCACAAGTAATCTATTTAAGATCACAAGCAATTTATTTAAGATCGCCAATAGCAAATTTAAGATCGCCAATAGCAAATTTAAGATCGCCAATAGCAAATTTAAGATCGCGAGCAATTTATTTAAGATCGCCAGTAGCTTTTTTAAGATTGCGAACAATCTAATTGAGTGAGGATGTAGGGCAGCTCAAATACGCTGTAGGGTAATTGAGCTGCTATGTTAGTGACTTTCTTCACTGACAAGCCTACTTAGGGTATGAATACTGATAACTGAAGCGGGGCAGCGCTTTGGCAGGCCAAATTAAAGGGAACGGATGAACGGAGCAGACAAGACAAGGATCGAGCAGTTTTTGAGTAAGTGGCTGGGTTCGGAAGGCAACGAACGGGCTAATTATCAGGGCTTTTTTCTTGATTTGTGCGATGCCCTGGGGGTCGATAAGCCGTTACCCAAAGGAAATGCCGCAGATGATCCGTACTGCTTTGATAAAGACATTAAGTTTTACAGCAGCCAAAAGACAGCTCCCACCACGCGCTTTGCAGACTTTTATAAAGAAGGCTGCTTTTTAATTGAGGCGAAGCAGGGAAGTGCGGCTTCTAGTAAGGGACATGGCAAGCGCGGCACCAAGGCTTATCGCGATGCGATGCAAAAGGCGTTTAATCAGACGCGGGCTTATGCCGGAATGTTGACGGTGAGGCCGCCGTTTTTAATCACTTGCGATATTGGTTCGCACTTTGAAATGTGGGAGGGTTTTAGCGGCGAGTATGGCAGCTATGGTGCTCGGCGGCGGCTGAATTTGAAGGATTTGGCGCAGCCGGAAGAATTTTGATCGCTTTGTGAAAGTTTTTACTGGGCCACAGGCGTTGAAGCTGGAGAAACTGCGGTATACTCTCGACGGCTAGCGACTGAACTTTTCAAAGGCCACAACCATGGTGCTAGCAAGGCTAGCTAGTTCATTTATCAGGCGACGGCAGTATAAGGGTAACAGGAAGCCTAGCAAAGCAGTAGCGCTGGTTAAAAGTTGGAAGGCGTGATGTATAGGAGACGGCAAGTTGTTAGTGCATCTGTATTTTTATGACACATTGAAAAATGCAGAGTCATTATTGAGGAGCTATTCATAAATAGTAACGTAAAAGGATTGCTTTGAGGTTCGCCTGGCAGACGGGTTCTGGAACCCCAGTCACTGTAAAATTACTAAAACAAGATCAATGAGGCCATGCTATCAGCCTAGTTTCGATAAACCCTGTTGACCTTTAATTCCTCGCATTTTGGCGATTGGAATGGTTAAGTTGTTATCGAAGTTCAGCCGTTTCAGCGGGGTCTAAATTAAGCTAGAATTCTCTGTAAATGTAAGCTACAAAAAGACTGGGGAATATAAGCTGTAATGAGCAGTAACGACCTGCATGAGTTTGATGAAGAGCAAATTGCGGATGCAGAAGCACAGATTGTTAAGCAATCTAAAAAAATCGAATTTTATGGGTAGCAACTTAAGCCGGGAAAACTTCTGCGTATAAGGGTTTCGGCTGCTGTAGTTTAGATGACCTGCGGGGCATGGGCAACTCACCTATATGGTCTAGCATCCATTCAAATGGGTCGGGAAACTGGCGACCAAATAGGCGCTGTGCAGCGGTCGTGCCATCGTGTCGTTTGAGGTCAAAATTATGAATGATCGTGAGCACGTTGAGCGACTGTTCAGAGAA